>UMAM01043428.1_pt1 | contig 34629 bp, 20 predicted proteins | sample 1963711 | NCBI WGS metagenome assembly UMAM01 (sample SAMEA4835916, study PRJEB28245) | human gut metagenome | biome: gut microbiome; material: fecal sample | place: Denmark | collected 2008
GGGGAGCGGAGCCGGCGGGCCGTCCAAAGGCGCCCAAAGTCGGGGAAATGCCGCGCAAATGTCGGGCTCGAAAACCGTTCAAAAAAATTCCGCCGCTAAAAACTTGGGCAAGGAAAATCGGCAGGCATCGGAGGCCTTGAAAAAGGGTACAGATTCTGCCGCTAAAAAAGGGCAAAATTTAAAGAGATTATCCGAAGAAAAGAAAATTGTCCGTCAGGCAAAAAAATCGGCGTCCCAAGCAGCTCCCGTGCGCGAGCCCACCCGCTCAAAGCGAAAGCCGCCAGAAATAAAATTTGCCCCCGCCAATCCGTACGAGGACGGCGAAATAAACTTTCAAGGCTCGAAAAACCCGGTGGACATAGCCCTTGCCGCGCACTTTAAATCGCTCGGCATAAAGCCCGCAAAGAGATGTTCGGACTCCGTTTTTATTAGAAGGGCTACCCTCGATTTAACCGGGAGGATACCCAGCCCGGAAAGGCTCGAAGCATTTTTGGACGATGAATCTCCCGACAAGCGCGAGAAGCTCGTGGACGAACTTTTGGCGTCGGACGAATTTGTAAACTACATGTCTTTGAGGCTCGGCGATATTCTGAGAATCAAGGCTGAGTTTCCTATAAACTTATGGCCGAATGCGGCGCAGGCGTACACGCGCTTTATCCGAAAATCCCTCTCCGACGGCCTGGGGTGGGACGAAATGGCGCGCAGAATGCTATCGTCGAGCGGCAGCAATTTCAGGGTAGGGGAGGTGAACTTTCTGAGGGCGATGCAGTCGCGCACTCCCGAATCCACAGCTTCGTGTGTTGCCCTTACTTTTATGTGCGCGCGGTATGACAAAATTCCTGAGGAGAGGCGAAAGGCTTTGGCGTCGTTTTTCTCGCGCGTGGGATACAAGTCCACAAAGGAGTGGAAAGAGGAAATTGTCTTCGACGACCCTTCAAAGCGCGCGCCGTTTGTGTCCGTATTCCCAGACGGATCGGCGGCGGTATTCTCCGCGGATATGTCGGTTCGCGCGGGCTTTGCAGAATGGCTTACCAAGAGGGGAAATCCTTATTTTTCAAAGGCGTTTGCAAACAGGATATGGACTTGGATTTTCGGAACACCGATTGTTTCGCCCGTGGACGACATGTTTTTTTCGGGGAACAGGCCTGTGTCGGCGCGCTTGTTGGAAACGCTTGCGGAGAAGTTTGAACGTTCGGGATTCGATATCCGCGTGTTAATTCGCACGATTGTGCTGTCAGAGGCGTACTCTCAGTCTTTTATCCCTGAGCCTTCAAACAATCCCGAGGCCGCGGCTAAAAATTTTGCCGTATACCCCGTCCGCCGTCTCGACGCCGAAATTTTGATAGACACCGTGTGTTCCATAACCGGAACGACCGAGATATATTCGAGCACGACTCCCGAACCGTACACGACAATGCCCGATTATTCCGCGGCGGCTGACCTTCCCGACGGAAGCGTGACGACTTCGTTTCTCGAATTATTCGGCAAGTCCCCGCGCGACACCGGATACGCGGACGAGCGCGTAAACGCCCCGTCGGCGTCGCAAAAGCTGCACATGTTGAATTCGTCGCAGATATTGAGAAAAATATCGTATTCTAAATTTAGCAGAAGGTTTTTTGTAATGCCGTACAAGAAGGGCGTATACAGTTTGTACACAAACATACTCTCGCGCCGCCCAACGAGCGCTGAATTGAAGGAGTTTGAACAATACAAGCCGGAGGGAAAGCAGTTTAGGCAATGGGAGGCGATGATTGACACCATGTGGGCTCTTTTTAATTCGGACGAATTTTCCAACAGGCATTAGGAGGATATATGGACTCTAAAAAGTCATTGGGCAGAAGAGATTTTTTGAAGGCAGCCGGCGCGGCAGGCGCGCTTTTTGGATTGGGTGCGCGCGGATTTTCCGTTGAACAGGCGGCCCCGAAAGAAGCCGCGAAACCCGCCTCACCAAAAAAGCCGTTTGCGAAGTCTGTGATACAGATATGGTTTTGGGGAGGTCCGTCGCAAATAGAGACTTGGGACCCAAAGCCGGAGGCTGGGTACGATTATTGCGGGCAGCTTTCGTCGCCGATAAGCACGAATGTCGACGGGTTGAAAATATGCGAGCTTATGCCTGAACTTGCCAAATGCGCTGATACATATTCTGTAATACGCTCTGTAAGGCATTTTCAAAATGCGCACGAAACCGGCTCGTACCTTGTTCAGACGGGGCGCATGCCCGGCAGGTATGTATATCCCTGCGCAGGGGCTGTGGTTTCAAAATTTAAGGGCGTGGACGCCGGCTACAAGGGAACCATTCCGCCGTATATAGTATTGACGGAGCCGCAAGGGCGCTTTTCGGAAGCGGGATTTCTGGGGTCAAAATATAAGCCCTTTGCAACGGGCGGGAATCCGTCGTCCATTCCGTTTGAGGTTGAGGGGATAGTTGCCCGAGGAATAACGCGCGCCCGCCAGGAGTCGCGCCGAAAGCTGCTCGACGATCTCGGCACTTTCAAAAAATCGCTCGCTTCAAGCGGATATTTAAAGCAGTCGGAGCTTGCGGTGGAACAGGCGTATAATTTGATACTCGGCGACGCCGGCAAGATTTTCGACGTCACAACCGAAAGCGACAAAGTTCGCGACGCCTACGGGCGGAACAAGTTTGGGTGCTCGTGCCTCGTCGCGCGCAAGCTCGTGGAGAGCGGAGTTCCGTATGTTACGATAAACTATCCCGGCTGGGACACCCACAAAAGCCATTTTCAGGAAATGCGCAAGCTCATGCCGCAAACTGATAGGGCAGTGGCGGCCCTCATAGCCGATCTGCGCGAGCGCGGGCTTTTCGACTCGACAATAATCTGGTGGAGCGGGGAGTTCGGACGTACGCCGCGCATACAGTGGGAAGCTCCGTACTCAGGCGGCAGAGGACATTGGGGCGACGCGTTTTCGATGATGCTTGCAGGCGGTGGATTTGACGGCGGTAAGGTAGTCGGCAAGACCGACGACAAGGCTGAGAAAGTCGTTGAGCGTCCGGTATCGCCGTGCGACCTAATAGGCTCGATATACTCGCGCCTCGGGATTCCCTCGGACGCAGTTTTGCGCACTCCGCAAGGGGAGACTGTCGGGCTTCTCGAGGATAACGAAGGCGACATGAAGGGCGACGGAATATTGAGGGAAATAGGATGTTAGTCTTTTTTAAAAAACTTGCGGGATGGGAAGCGTCTGCGCGCAGTGCAAAATTTGCGGGCGGGAAAAATCCTCAGATTTTATGGGAATTGCGGCGCGGCGAAAGAAATATAGAGATGCTTAAATCTTTTTCGCGCAGCGAGGAGCAAAATGCCTGCGGCAGGCAAATGAAGCGCCCGCAAACTTATCGATTCGCACTTTCCGCGTTTTTTAGAATTGGAAGACTTTTAGCTTTTGCGATAGCTTGCGCCGCGTACGCCTTTCCGCTTGTCGCGCAGGAAAGCGACGTTCCAAATATAGCGTATGTATATCCCGCGGGCGCGAAAGCCGGCGAAACTGTTAAAATCACCGTAGGCGGCAGAAATTTTAACGGCGTCACAGATGTGTACATAACTGGCGAAGGAATCGAAACAGGGGTCTGCGAAGTGACTGTGCCGTTAAAGTCCGGCAATTATTTCGGGCTTAGAAATAAGTTGGAGGAGGAATTTGTAAAAAAACATCCCGAAGTTGTCGAGGAGATGAAGAAATTCGAGGACGGCGGGCAGGCGTATTTGAGAAAATTGGTCAACGCCGACAAGGAAATAATGGATAAGCTCGCCGCTGCGGACGCGTCGGTGTATCTGAGAAAAGTTTCCTCCGACCCAATGGCGGAAACTGTAGAATTTGAAATCACAGTTTCGCCGGACGCCAAAAAGGGAATGCGCAATATTCTCGTGAAATCGAGGCGCGGACTTTCAAATCCGGCAAGGTTTGTCATATCCGATACAGACGAATTTGTGAAACCTTCATTGCGCGATACCGCAAGAAAGCGCATAAAGCTCCCTGCAAATTGGGGGAAGCTTGGCATACGCTCGTGGGTGAATCCGCTGATGTATCCGGGAGAGGGAAACGAGTTTTTTGTGGATATGCCTGTGGTTGTAAACGGACAGATTACCGAGGCCAAAACTGACGCATACTCCTTCTACGCGCGCAAAGGGGATACGGTCGTCATCGACGTTTGGGGCAGAATGCTGCTTCCATACATATCCGACGCCGTCCCCGGGTGGTTCCAGCCGATTGTCCGCGTCACGGATTCTCGCGGCAAAGAGGTTGCGTATTGCGACGACTTTTTCCATAGGCCTGATCCGCATTTGTCTTTTAAAATCCCGGAAAATGGCGTTTACCGTGCGGAAATTTTCGACGCGATTTACCGGAGCCGCGAGGATTTCGTTTACAGAATGTCGATTTCCACACGCCCATTTGTGGAATACATTTTCCCGATTGGAGGCGCGTCCGGGGAGGATAGGGAGTTTGAAGTCGGGGGCGCAAACCTCGAAAAGAATAAAATTAAAATAGATATTCCGGCGGGCGTGGGGGAGTTTTCTCCTGATTTCGACTGTGAGAGCATTCCCGAATTAAAAATAAAATACTCTCCGGTGCGTTGCAAGTTGTCTGCGGCGGAGTCCTCAAAGATTGTCGGCGGGGCTGCCGAAATACTTCCTTCGGTGACTTTAAACCCTCCGGAAGCGGCGCACGGGCGCATACTGAAAAAAGGGCAGAGGGACTCGTATAAATTCGACGCCGCGCAGGGCGATAAGATAGTAATAGAGACGCGCGCCCGCCGGCTTGGCTCTCCGATAGACACCTATTTGACGGTCGCCGACTCGTCCGGGAAAATCCTTGCGAGGGCGGACGATTTTGAAGATTTGTCATGCGGGTTTGTTACGGCGCATACGGATTCCCGGATGATATTCACGCCTCCTTTTACCGGCACATTTTTTGTCCGCGTGGAGGATTTGACGGGCGGGTTTTCGCCTGCGCACGCATACCGCCTTGAAGTTCGGAGGCCTCGCCCAGATTTCGAACTAAGAAGCGTGCCGAGCTCCCTAAATTTTCTTCCCGGACGCACGACCGTGTTCAGAGTTTACGCATTCCGCGCGGACGGCATAGAAGACTACCCAATAGCCTTAAAAGTTGACGGGCTCCCGGAGGGAACCGAAGTGTACGGAGCCGAAATACCGGCAGGCGCAAAATATGCGGATGTCGGCGTAAAAATCCCGAAGGGCGCAGCCAAGAAAGTATTTAAGATGTCGGTTGCCGGCAAGGCTGACTTTCCGCACGGAAGCATAGTGAGGGAGTCGGTTCCCTGCGAGGATATGATGCAGGCGTTTTATTACCGCCACTATGTTCCTGCGGTGGGAATGTGGGGGAGTGTAAATTCGTGGAATATTTTTGGGCGTGGGTTTGACGCGATACGCCCGGATATCTCGAAAGTTGCAGCGCCGATAAAAATAAAAAGAGGCGGGACTGTTTCGATAGATGTCGGGGCTTCTCCGGCGAAGTTTGGCAATCTCCCAAAAGCGGAGTTTCAAGACGCTCCCGATGGGCTTTCCATAAAAAGTTTTTCGATACGCAACAGCAGGCTCGTGTTGGAAATATCCTGCTCGGAAAACGCAAAGCCTGCGAAAGGGCGTTTTGTAGTGAATCTGCTCGGCAAGCATTGGAGGGGAATGTTTCTTGTAGATAAAATTCCGCCGCTTGATTTTGAAATAGAATGATGTTTTACGTGAATAAATGGCTTATGAATTTTAGTTGCAAAACGGTTGCGAACGTGGTCGCTTTTGGGGGTTGTCGGAGACTATTTTTTAATATTTGACGATGTCTCCAAGCGCAAAGAGCAAGACCGACGGAAACAACGATATAACGCACGCTAATATTATCGCGATTATGATTGCGTCGTTGCCAAAATAAGTTCTTGCAAGTGCGTTTAAGGTTATTGATAGGCTTAATGCAAGTATTATATATATAATGCAAGGGCTGTCAGTATAGTTGTATCATTGTTAACAGGCGTTTTAGCCGGCGCAGTAGTGGCCACGGTCGAACAGGCGCAGGGATTTTCCCCTTTTGTCTTGCCGCAAATTCTTGATTCTATTTTAAATAATTGTCGTAGTTCATATTTTTTTAGTATTATCTTTTTTTTGATATTAAAAAGTTTTTTGCAAAATAAAAAAGTTTTGACTCTACAAAAGCCTTAGCGTGCGCGAATGAAAATTCCTCTTTACAGTCCGAAAAAAAACAAGATTTCGATTCGGAAACCCAAGAGTATCCATAGGCCGTCATTATTTAAGCCGCCCGCCCACTATCCAAGAGGAGAGCGCAGACGTTTTGTAGAGCGGGAGTTTATTATTGCCGATAATTTTTTTTATTAAAATTGCGGAACGCGATTTTTTATAAATCGGGCGGTTTGGCGAAAAATTTTACCCGGCGGCAAATTTCGGCAAACTTGGTATACTGGTAAAAATTTCACACCGCTCTAATCCGCCGCAAAAAAAACTCCGCCCGAATGGACGGAGCCTTTTTCTATGTAGAGAGGGGCTATTCTTTTACGAGTTCGTATGCGAAAATGACCGTCCTTCCCTTTACAGTCGAGAGTCTGACCGACGCCATCTCAGCGGTCCTATCCATTTCGATTTCATCGCCGCGCGTTCCGTCGTTGTTAAGGGCGTATAGTTTCCAACCTTCCATTGGGTTTTTGAACTTCACAATGATGTCTGTCTTTCTTGCCAAGAGGGGTTTTGTCCCGTTGTCGCGAAGAATTGTCATCTCTGGGTCGTCAAAGCGCATATTGGTATTTTTTATGTCGCTTAGGTGCAGTATTAGAATCTTGGAGCTGTCTTTTAGCGGATTATTGTCTATGCTTGAAACTAATGTTGCGCTCCAGCCGCGCGAATTTCTTATCTCAGAAAAATTGCCCTTAAACGATTTTCCCTTTGGGCCTATGAACGCTTCGCTTCTGGGGGTGACAAGTTGCCAAGTCTCGTTTTTCTTGTCCAAAACCATTTCTGAGGTTGAGGATTCATACCTCTCATTCTCGACGTCCAGTTTGCCGCCCGTAAGTTTTGAAAGCTCGGGAAGGTTGGCTCTCGAATCGAGAATTACGGGTTTTTCAAATTTATTCTGCTCGATGACTGCCTTTTCAGCCGCGACTGCGAAAGGCGAATTTTGAGGAATTTTAAATCCTGATGGCGTGGGATTTATTTCAACCTCTGTTGCGGCGTAAAGGCCTATGCGCCTCAATAGGGGAGATTGGGAGTTCTTTTCCGAATCTGGGCGCGTAAGGTAGTCTTCGGGGAGGAATGATGTTATGGTAATGTCGGAAGGCTTTACGTCTTCCCTTAGATAGAATAGCGCTCCTGCGCGGTCGGAGAATAGCGAAACTATATTGGCGTCGAAGTAGGTTGTTGTCCATACCGGGTCCGCGAAATTTACGGTTGCATGCGCATACGCGAATCGGCAAAGCATATCCCATCTATGGAGCGAGCCGTAGGCTCCCACGAGGAACGCCCCTTCCGCGCAATGGTCGTTGTTATTTACATAGTTCCATTCTGTTATAGAAAATGGCTTCCCGGCTATTTGGCAGTCGCTTAGGCTTATGCAGCCGCCGTATTCCGAAATCGAGCTTGTATTTTTCATTTTAGCCGGCAGCGACCACGGCTTTTCTATGAATGACGGGTGCCCGTAGTATTTGTGGGTATCGACAATGTCGTAATTTTTGCGCATCAAAGTCACGCTGTATCCCTCCCAGAAATTCTGGTCGGTTATCATTGCGCGCACGCCGAGGGAATCTAAGAATGCCTTTTGTTCTTTATAAAAATTCCCGTATACTTCCGAAAGGAAAATTTTGCGCAGGAAACTTCTGTCTTTGTCGTTTGCAGTTATTGATTTTGCTTCGAGCCATTTGTTGAAGAGTTTTTCAAAGTGCGAGAACATGGCATTTGAAGAACCGAATATTGTATTTTCGTTTACGAGGCTGATTGAGACTATCGCGGGATCGTCCTTCCAGGCAAGCCCGGTATAGGGATTTACGTGGTTTAGCAGAGTTTTTGAGAAAGTCTGCCAATTCTCGACTGCTTTTCTTGAAACGAAGAAAGCCGCTTTGTTTGCCGTCATGGACTTGTCCCAGCCGATATCCTTTTCTACGGCGTCGTCGGCGAGAACTCTTGAAACGTAGAGGTCGGTGGTTATGTATATGCCGCGCTTTTTCATTGCCGCGACGAGATAGTCGAGCTTGTCGAGCTTGTCGGGGTCGAACCCGAGGCGTCCGGGCGAAGACTTATCTATTATCGGTTCGTCATAATGGTGGATTCTCATTATATTGTAACCCGCGGCGGCAAAGGCGTCCGCGAGCTTGTCGGCATTTTCCTTGTCGGGGTAGTTTGCCGTGAAACATAGGTTGTTGCCGTAGAATCGCACTGGTTTGTCCGGACGGTTTTCAAAATATATTTCCCCTCCGCGGGCTTTCGCAAAACCGTATTTGCCTGCGGGAGCGTCGAGCAGCCACGAGAAGTCGAGCGGCGAGGATTTTACGACGCTTCTTGGTGGCTCAAACGGGAAGTATTCCTTGGATTGCGTTATAAACTTCCCTTTGATTTTATTTATGGATATTCCTACGGGGCTGAATGTTGCCGCGGCGATTTTAAAGTCTGACTCCGAGCGGTTTTTTATGGTGACCGATGCTGCGTTTGAAGCGTCCAAATCCAGCCTCGTGCCGAAGATGTTGTATGTTTTTGCCCCGACTCTCGAAGTCCAGACGACATTCGAGTTGTCAGAACTTTTTAAATCGCGAATGGCTCCAGAATTTTCGGAGGAGATTTTGAGTGTTTGTTTTTTACCGTCGGCAAAAGATATTTCAGCTTCGGCGAATTCTTCAGGCGAGAGTTCGTCTGCGGAGGCGAAGCCGCCCAATATAAAAAGGTATTTTGCGGGGTTTTTCGCGGGCAATTTAAGCTCTTTCCCGGGCGCTACGACAAGTCCGTTTCCTTCCGGATTTGAAAACGCGAATTTTACGCCGCCGAGCTTGAGCGTACCGCGCGGGAGGTTTGGGATATCGAGGCTTTTTGCGGACTCTTTGCCCATGTATATTTGCGAGCCGTCGGGCCTTTCGAAAGATATTTTTAAGTTCCAAGTAAGAGTGTTGCCTTCTTTGCGGGGCATAAATCTGAGGGAATATGTCGTGCCCCCAAATATGCGGTTATCCTGCACGAGCAGCTTCAAATCTCCCTCAAATACGACGTTCCCATACGCGCATTCTACGTTTACTCTTTTGGCGTTAAATACTTTTTGGAGCTTTTTAGATTCTTCCGGTATTATGGTTAGGTTGTCTAATTGAAGTTTGGATTCGATGATTGGGAAGCTAAACGCATAGGAAATTTCGTTGTACTTTGCAGCTTCGCTAGTTTTCATTGTTGCAGACAGCTGGCAAGTGTTGCGGCCGGAGAAAGTAAACTTTTGCGACAGCGTTCCCAGATTGTCCAACCTCGCAAAGAGGTCTGTCTGCAAATCATAGAATTTCCCTTTTTCATATTTAGGGAATCCTTCCATTGGTTTCGCTAAATATTTTAATGAAAGTCCGTTCCAGTTTGTATCATAGTAAGTAAAGGAAACGTATTCAGCACCCAGCGCCAGATTGAAGTTCCTCACTTCAAAATTTCCGAATTGCTGGGCGTTAAGGCATATTGAACATAGCGCCGTAGCGAGTATTGCGATTAACTTTTTCATAATTTATATTGGTACGTTTTCAAAATGGCTTATTGTTTCTTTGCCGGAATTTTCCAAAATGCGAACGTCGACTACATCGTATCTCCACGAAGCAGGGCGTGGGCGAACAGATGCCAGAAAGCGTTTAGCGCAATGTTTTACGCTCCGCTTTTTAGCCTGCGAAAGAGCCGCGTAATAGCCGTCCACCACGGAGTTTTCGGAACGGGTTTTAACCTCGACGAACACTGCGCAGTTGCCGTCAAAAGCGATGATGTCAATCTCGTGCCTGCCGCATCTATAGTTTCGGGCTACTATCTTCATTCCGCGTTTTTTTAGAAACCGTGCTGCTGCGCTTTCTCCCCTGTCGCCGGTGTCTTTTGCGGGGGTGTTGCGCGTGAACAGTTTTTTAAAAAAGCGTCCGAACAACATTTATTTAAGATAATATACGCATAAAAGCTTAGTCAAGGCTTAAAAAAATCTATGGGGCAAAGATGAGGATTTTAATTTTGACTTTTTTTATATTCGGTTGGAGAAAGTTAGAAAACAGTGAATAGCCGCTTGCCATTGAGATCTTGGATAGAAATCGACTTCCAGCGTTTGGAGTCGAATGTCCGCAGTATAAAATCAACGCTGCCTGAGGGCGTGAAATATGTTTGCGTTGTGAAGGCCGACGCATACGGGCACTGTATGCCGCATGCCCTTGTACGCTTCGCAAGGGGAGGTGCGGACATATTTGCAGTCGCAAACTTATACGAGGCTTCAAGAGTCCGCGAAATCATACCCGACAAGCCCGTCTTGGTTCTAAGTCCGGTGCTTGCCCAAGAACGGCCGCTCGTTTTCGATTACGGGGCGACACCGGCGGTTTCATCTTATTCGGAGGCGGCGGCCTTTGCGGATCTTGCGCGCTCGCGCGGAAAGACGCTAGGAGTGCACATAAAGCTCGATACTGGAATGGGCCGCGCAGGTATTTGGCATGAGCGCGCCGTCGAGGAAATAAAAAAAATCCTCGGATTGGAAGGTATAAAGGTGACGGGTATATTTTCGCATCTGTCCAGTGCCGACGACGATGCCGAATACACGAAAAGGCAGTTTGGAATTTTCCGCGAAGTGGTGTCGCATTTCGATTTGAGCGGCATGCTCGTGCATTTGCACAACAGTGCGGCGCTTCGGTATATGAAAGTCGAGCCTCCTTTCAACGCCGTCAGAATGGGGCTGTTGCAGTATGGGATAAATCCTTTTGCAGAGGGCGAATACGAAGGTCTTAAACTTCAATCGGTGCTTTCTTTCAGGTCGAGGATACTCGCGGTGTCTTCGCGCGCCGGCAAAAGGATAGCGACTGTCGCTGCGGGATACGCCGACGGAGTGCCGTCGGGCTTTACAGACAAGGCGAGAGTTATTGCGGGTTGGGCGAAATGCCCGATACTTGGCAATGTCGGGCTCGACGAAACCGTCATTTGCGTCGATTCTGCAAAAGATGTCAAAGTGGGCGATGCTGTCACATTCATAGGCGAGCAGGACGGCCTTGAGATTTCCCTCGTTGATTACAGCCGATGGACACGGCGCATTCCGTGGGAGACGATGGTCGCGATTCCGCGCAGGGTCGGAAGGGTGTTTAAGTGATTTTTACGCGCTAACAGCCCGTATTTGAGTTAGGCGCATTTTTGGCGGAGCAGGCGCGGCGCACTACGCGTATATGGCGCTGAATTTTGAAAAGTTCTACGGTTTAGGCGCGCCCTGCAAATTCGGGGATATGGTTGCGTCTTTGTATTGACGTTCACAAATTTTATTGGATTATCTTTTTAATGCAAAAGACAAAAAGTATAGTTGAAAAATTTTCGGGTGGCGGCACGATATTTTCGGTTGAGTTTTTCCCTCCCAAGACCGAGGAAGGCGCGAGGCAAATATTGCGCACGGCGAATAAATTGAAGGAATTAAAGCCCGACTTTGTTTCAATAACATACGGGGCTGGCGGTTCGAGCCGCGAGAGGACTCTTGAATACGGGGAGCTGCTAAAAGACATTTTCGGGTTTGAGGTTATGCCGCATTTGGCGTGCTTCGGGCATTCGAAAGCGGAGATATCGGCGATACTCGACAGGTTCAACGCCTACGGATTTAGAAACGTAATGGCTCTGCGCGGCGACATGCCGAAGGACGGCTCTGTGTCGTTTAACCCCGATGGATATGCGCACGCGAACGAGCTTGTTGCCTACATACGCTCAAAATTTCCGCATTTTTGCATAGGGTGCGCGGGCTATCCCGAAAAGCATCCCGAGGCACCGACTCTGGAAAAAGATATTGAGAACTTAAAGCGGAAGGTCGACGCGGGCGCAGATTTTGTGACAACCCAGCTGTTCTTTGACAATTCGCACTATTTTAGGTTTGTAGAAAAATGCGGCAAAATGGGGATCGACAAGCCGATAATTGCGGGGCTATTGCCGGCGCTTTCTATGAAGCAGCTGATGAATTTTAAAAATATGTGCTCAACGGATATTCCGCAGGCTCTAATAGACTCCATAGCATCCGCCGGCGACGATGTTGCGGCGCAATCGGCCGCAGGGCTTGAGTGGGCGCAGAGGCAGATAGATGAACTGCTTTCGGCCAAGGTTTCCGGCATACATCTTTATATTTTAAACCGCGCGGAGTCGGCGTTGAAGCTGTCAGAAAAATTCGGGCGCAAGTCCGCCAGTTAAAAAAAGAGTGGCAACCAACTTGCAACTTAACATTTTTTATAGATTGCAAGCGATTTGCAGTTCCCCCGTTTTTTAAGGTGGGCGAATTGCTTGCAGCTCCCAGTCAGTATGCCAAGCTGCACGGTTTTCTTATTTTTTTAAGGAGGGTAAATTATTTGCCCACCTATTTTTTAACAGATTGCAAGCGACTTGCAGCTCCCCATTTATAGGCTGCGAAGTTTGCGCCGGGCGCAAACTGCGGTTTTTTATGCAAAACGCCTATTTATCCAATACGAGGCACGCCTGCACGCCCGGGCCGTGGACGCCCTCCACGAGAACTCCCTCGACGTCCGTGGTTTTTGAAGGACCCGAGATTGCAATGGCATAGGGGCAGTCGACCATTTTTGAAAAGCCTTCCGGAAGCGTCATTACGATGTCCGAGGCATTGAGGACAGCGACATGCACCCACGGGGCTATGCTGGCAAGCCTGTCTGAGGTGGTGGAGTCCTTCAAGACTATCATGCCGCTTTCGGCTATGGCGAAATCTGCCGGCGTTATGCCGAAATCGTACGAATCGGCAGAGCCCCTGTCAAATTCGAAAGAAATGTCGAATTCGCCGCCGAGCCCGAAGTCGGTTCCCAATTTTGGGTCGATAACCCCCTTCTTGCAGCCTTTGGATTTCAAAAAGCCAGCGAGGTCTTTTGGGGAGGTTATTATATCGGCGCGGTTTTTTACAAAATTCCTTTCAAATACGGCGCGGGCGTCGCCTTCGCCTATCGCGGCGTGCGATACGGTTTCCGAGTCGTCAAAATCCGGAAGTTTATTGTTCAAACGCGATTTTTCAGCGTTTTTTATCCTGTCTAAAAAAGCCCGCTTATCCATTTTTCTTAAACCATTTCCTAAATTCTCCGCCCCTAAATTTTGGGAGCGTGCGCGTTTTTAGCCACCTGCCGAGCGGCCCGACCTTTACAAGCCCAAGCGGAAGCAGATTCGCAAGCTTGTTTAACGGCATTGCAAGCCTCCAAATTTTTGGGGAAGTAGCGACGACTTTCCAGGGCTTAAAGTTGATGTCGTTTGCGACCTTGAACGAATTTTTTTTCATGAGGTCGCGCATTTTTAGAATGAGGTCGGGCAGGGGGATTTTTGAGGGGCATTCCTCGGCGCATCCTCCGCACAGCGAACACGCTTTTGGAAGGTCGGCGTACTCTCCGATTTTATCCCCGGCAAGCAGCGGCGAAAGTACTATCCCAAGCGGCCCTGGATAGACTGCGCGGTATCCGTGCCCGCCGACTATTCTGAACACGGGGCAGCGGTTCATACACGCGCCGCACCTTATGCACTTCAATATGTCGGAAAACTCGCTTCCGAGAATCTTGCTTCTGCCGTTGTCGAGGAATATGACGTACATTTCTTCGGGGCTGTTCTTAGCCTTGCCGGGACCTGCGACAAAATCGGTATAAACCGTGCTGTTCTGGGCGGTTGCGCTGCGCCCGAGAAGGTTCAGAAACACCGACAATTCCCGCGCCGACGGAATCACCTTTTCAAAGCCCGCTATTGCTATGTGCGTCTTTGCCCCCGCCATGGAAAAGCGTGCGTTGCCTTCGTTTGTGGCGAGAACTATCGCGCCTTCCTTCGCGAGGACGTAGTTTGCGCCGGATACAACGGCGTCGGCCGAAAAGTATTTTTTACGCAGGTATTTTCTTGCTGCGAGCGTTATATGCTGCGGATTGTCGTCGTAAGGCGCGATTCCGTGCGTCTGGAAGGAGCGCGCAATGTCTTCCCGCGTGCGGTGTATTGCGGGCTTTACTATATGCGAGGGCTTTTCGTGCTCGAGCTGTATTATTAGTTCCCCCAAGTCGGTCTCGACGGCGTCTATGCCGTTTTTTGCGAGAAAGTCGTTCAGCTCGATTTCCTCGCTAGTCATGCTTTTTACTTTGAGAATATTTTTTGCATTTTTAGAGCGGAGTATGGAGAGTATCATTTTTCTCGCCTCGTCCGCGTCGCTTGCAAAAAGCACTTTTATCCCGCGGCTTTCCAGCGAGTCTGCCGCCTGCTCGACAAGTTTTGACGGAGGCAGCGACTTTATTGCGTTTGCGAGTTCCCTAAGCCGCGTGACGCGCCCTTCTTCCGGGTATGCCGCCGCCAGGCACTTTTTGCGCCCGAGCGTGCTTCCGACGCTCGCGTCGTTGAGCGCTTTTTTTACCGACGGCGAGAGGTGTTTTGCAAATTCGTCTATAGTTTGAATGGCCATTAGAAAATTCCTCCATTTTTCATGGCGGCGTAAAATAGTTCCGCTGCGTGCATCGGGCGGTATTTCACGCCGAGCCTATCGGCGATTCCCTTTTGGTGCATGAGGCACGAAGTATCCGCAGCGCACACGATGTCTGGGGCAGCCGCCGCAATCGAGCGCACTTTTTTCTCGCCCATTTCAGACGAGAGCTGGGGGAATACGACAGAGAAAGTGCCGCCAAACCCGCAGCAGTTTTCCGATCCGTCAAAGTCAAGCGTCTTCAAGCCGTCTATGGATTCCGCAAGCTTTTTTAGGGCAGCGGGAGTGCCGCTTCCCTTGCCGTGGCAGGAGTTGTGCAGGGCAACTTTCGCCTCGTACTTTCCCGGGATTTTTTCAACTCCCAAAACATTTACGAGAAAGTCGCAAAATTCCCAAACTCTGCGCGCAAAGGCATCGACTTTTTCGCGCACGTCGGGGGCTGATTCGCGGAAGGCAATTTTAGAGGAGTGGTAGAGCATGGCGGCGCACGAGGCGCTTGGAACAACTATTGGGTCGCTGTTCCCGCCGAAGGCACGCATTGTGCTGAGCAGAACTTTTCTCGCCGACGCGAAATCGCCGCTGTTGAAGGCGGGTTGCCCGCAGCAGGTCTGGTCGTGCGGCAGCGATACTTCCGCTCCGAAGTGTTTTAGAATTTGCACCGCATTTTTTGCGGCGTCGGAGAATATCGAATCGCAAAGGCAGGTCGCCATGAAATTCACTTTTCTACCCGCGATTCTGTCGTTTGGAGGGTTGAACATTGCGTGATACTTTTTCCTTAATGAAATATATTGGGAAAATTTTAAACACCGGCGGTGGAATCTGTAAAGCCAATACTTTTATCAAAATGCTTGCAACGCGGCTGGGGCAGGGCAAGATTTTCCGGAAATTATGAAAAAAATAGACACGCTTCTTTTCGATTTTGACGGGGTAGTTGCCGACACAGAGGGGCAATATACCGATTTTTGGAGCGGCGCCGCAAAGAAATACGGGGCATCGGGCGGGGCGGATTTCTCCCTAAAAATAAAGGGGACACCGCTCGAAAAGATACTCGACATTTATTTCCCGCGCTTGGATTGCAAAGGCAGGGAGGAAGTGCGCGAGAGCCTTTCGGAATTTGAAAAGAGGCTTGTCTTCAAGCCGGTAAAAGGTGCAGTCGAGTTTTTGGAGTCCGCACGCGGGTATGGATATAAAACGGGTCTTGTGACGAGCTCCGGCGCGGATAAAATGCGCAGGATTTTTGCTGAAAGCGACTATGGGCGTTTATTCGACGTTTTAGTCACGGCAGAAGATATTTTGCGCGGAAAACCCGATCCAATGTGCTATCTCACAGCAGCCTCCAAGCTCGGCTCAGATCCGTCTCACTGCGCCGTATTCGAGGATTCAATAACCGGCATAAGGGCTGCCAAGGCGGCAAATATGTTTACAATAGGGCTGCTTACGACATTCCCAAAAGCTGATGTGGAACGGCTGAGCGACGCGATAATTGACGATTTTTCAAATGCCTCCAAAGTCTTTTTATTATTAAAATAGGAGAACCGCTTTTTCCTTATTTTTTAGAGGCGGCAAGAATCCGAAAAGCTGTTCTGCATAGCGGTTTTGGAAATGCCCTTAACAAGTCAAAATTGAGTGCGGAATTTTTTATGCGCGGAATTATTGAGAGGATATTATCCTTCCCTAAGCAGTCAAAATCGAGGGTAGAATTTTTTATTAAAAAATGAAACCCTCTGTAATATAGGACGATAAAAGAATTAGAATCGAGTGCGGAATTTTTTATTAAAAACGTGGTACCTTTTTGGCATTCCGTCCGTACATTGCATATTCGCTGCATTTTTTATGCGTTCGCGCAGGGGAATAAAATACTTCCTACAAGAACTTGGAAATTTGCCTGTTGCAAGAAATTGGCAATAACGCCACTGAGGAAACTTGAAAATCCCTATTTAAAAAAAATCCGCAATAGTGCTATTGGAAAAGTCTGAGGGAAGCCTTTTGTAAGAAACCTGTAATAGATCTATTGCAAAAATTTTGGAAACGGCATTCAAAAAATTCGAAATAAATACTTCCGCAAAAATTAGGAAAATCTTTCTCGCAAAAAGTTAGAGCTATAGCCGCTAAGAGCCGCCAATAATTCATGCAAATTTCCGAGAAAGAATATCCGCACCCAGCAAAAGTTCAAAGCATTAGACGCTAAGAGTCTTTAAAAGATAATCGACTTTTCTCTTGATATTTTCGTCGTTTTCCATCGCATTGCCGATTACCTTGATTGCGTGCATGACTGTCCCGTGGTCTCTTCCGCCAAACTGCCTGCCTATCTCTTGGAGCGAGTGAGTCGTCAATTTCCGCGACAGATACATCGCAATTTGCCTTGCCATGGCAATATTTGCGGGGCGGCGTTTGCCTACGATTTCCGATGGATCTATATTGAAAGATTCGGCGGTCTTTTTCTGTATTTTATCGATGTCGACAGTGGCGTTTTCGTCCTCTTCGCAGAATGCGTCGGCAAGCAGCTCGTTGGCTTTTTCGAGTGTCACGGCATTCCCAGAGTTTACGAGCGACGCATAACCGATGAGGTTTGTAAGCGCCCCCTCCATTCTGCGAATGCTCTTTGTAAACTTGCGCGCGAGCAACTCCAAAACGGCGGGCTCTATCGCCGTATCGCGCCCGAGCAGTGCTGCCTTTTTTTGTAGAATGGCAAGGCGCGTTTCATAATCCGGCGCCTGAATGTCGACCGACACCCCCCAGCCGAAGCGCGATACGAGCCTTTGTTCGATGTCGGATACTTCGTTTATGGGTTTGTCGCAGGAAAGCACTATCTGCCTGCCGGAATTAAAGAGCTCGTTGAACGTGTGAAAGAACTCTTCCTGGCATCTTTCCTTGCCGGCAAAGAACTGCACGTCATCTATTAAGAGGACGTCCGTATTGCGGTATCTCTTGCGGAAATTCGCAATATTGCCGTCGCGCAACGCGGCGACGTACTCGTTTACGAAATTTTCTGACGACACGTACGCTATCGCGGCAGAAGGGTTGTTTTTCAGCACGAAGTGCGCGATGGCATGCATCAAGTGGGTTTTCCCAAGCCCTGTTGCGCCGTATATGAAAAGCGGGTTAAATGCAACGCCGATGTTTTGCGCGACGGCGAGCGCGGCGGCGTGGGCGAATCTGTTGCTCTCGCCAACTACGAAACTTTCAAAAGTGTTTCTCGGATTTATTGACGGGGGAATCGGGGAAACGGCTGGTTTGGAGGCTGATATGCGGCGCGGGGAGGCGTGGGGCGTCTCTATTCTATCTTCGGATTGGGGCGATTCCTCGCGCGCGACTATTTCCACTTTCATATTGTGGCTTGCCGCGAGGGATATTTGATTGGATAGGACATCCATATAATTGTCCCTAATCCATATGGCGGTAAATTCTCCGTCCGCCGAAAGGCGCATAGTTTCATCGTCCGAGCCGGCTGGTTCGAGGTTTGAGAACCAGCTTTCGTATACCTTGTCGCCGACTGCGGAAAATAAGCCTTCTTTGGCTCTTTCCCATATCGCTGTTGCGGCGGCTGTTGTTAAATCTGTTTCCATGTTAAAGTGTGTAATTATTCACAAAAGGCGCTATTGGGCGATTGTTATGATTGTGTTAGGGAATTTCCCTCGGCCGAATTCTGGAAATAGCCGTGCTTCATATTGTTTTGCCTTTTGGAAATATTTTATTGCGTGTTTTTGTTTGTTGTAAATTTTTGAAATCCCGTTAGTTGCGATTGTAGTTGTTTCGCGCTCCAGAGATTTGCCCAACACGGTTAAATATACCTTTGGGATATTTTTGCCGTTTGTTGTTTCCAATAATTGACTCTTTGGCGCAAGTTGCAAGAAGAAGTTTTTGACAAGTTATTCACAATTTTGGTGTGAAAAAATTTTTAAAAAAAGTTCTTGCCATCGCGGCATAATTTTCAATCTCCATCAGCTTGGGATAATTAGCGGGGTTTAGCAAAGCGCAGTGGCGCGAAAGGGCTTAGTTAAGGCATTTTGGCGCTTTTATGTGCTTTAATATATTTGTGATTAATGACTTGCGTATAGAAGTTGAGAAACTGCAACCCTAAAAAGCCATCACTGTACCCCAAAAATAGAATCTCCCCCTTTCCAAAGAAAATTTTTTATAAAAAAATAATTCTTCCGCATTGTTCGCAAAAGACCGGGCCTTTTGCGCTTTTGAGTGCGTCAAGCTGCTCGCCCGACACTTTCAAGAAGCACCCCGTGCAAAGAGAGTTTTCGACTTTTGCGACTATCGGAAACGGTGTTTTTGACGCTTTCAGCTTGTCGTATGCAGCTAAAAATGCCGTCCCAACTTGCTCGCGCGCCTGTAAAACGCATTCGCGCGCCGCGTTAAAGTCTCGCTCTATGCCGGTTTTTGCCGCCTCTATAAGCGAAATCTCCTCCTCAATCGCGGTGATTTGCCCTTTTGCCTGTTTTTCAAGATCGGCAATTCCATCGCGCATAGAGTCTATTTCAAACATGACTAACAGCTCTTCCTCCTCCATTTCCGACGCTTTTGCGGATAGTCTTTCAATTTCCGCGTTTATTGCGGTGTAGTCGTCGTTTTTTTTGACTTCAAGGAGCTGGTTTTTGTACTTGAATATTTTTTCTTCAAGCGCCCTTCGTTGCGAGCGCATTTCGTCGCGGCGAGCCTGGGTTGCGCGGAGCTTTTCGCGGGCGGATTCGCAATTCTTTTCAACGGCGCGAATTTCTGCCCGTTTCGACTCAATTTCCTGCGGGACTGCGTCGAGCCTTCCCTTTATCGCTGAGAGCTCGGCATCTTTGGATTGCAAGTTTAGAAGTTTCTCAATATCGCTGTTCACGCGAACTACTCTAATGCGCGGCAAAAACTTGGCAACGCATTTTTTTTTCAATTTTACTTTGATTCCCCCGCACAAAATTAAATAATGCCACAATAGCCGCGTAGGCGAAATTTATAATGAATATTCTCGGCATAGATTACGGACACAAGAGGGTGGGATTGGCTTATGCGGATTCCGATTTGAAAGTTTCCGTCCCAATACCAGCCGCCGTCGAAAGCAGCCCTTCGGAACGCTTGGAGCACATCGCGCGCGAAATAAGGGAGAGGCGAATCGATAAAATAGTAATCGGCTATCCGTATAATATGGACGGAACGGTCGGCGACAAGGCGCGCGAGGTGGACGGATATATAAAAATTTTGGAGGAGAAGTTTGGGCTGCCAGTCGTGCGCTTTGACGAGAGGCTAACTTCCTTTCAGGCCGAGAGCGACTATTATTCGACCGTATCCCGCGGAAAAAAGAGCGTAGCCGCCCGAAAAAAACACAGGCGAAGTGGCGACATAGACTCCCGCGCTAGCGCTATAATTCTGCGCGAATACCTTGAAAGCGGCGATGCCTCCGCAAACGGCGGAAACGGTACGGCTTCTATATCACACCAAAACGGTGGGGCGTTTTAATGGAGAGTGGAAATTCACATTCGTCAATACTTGCCGAAGTATTTTCCGAAAAAATTCCGGCTGATGGCAAAAATAGCAGGTTTCGTTGCGAATGCGCATACGACGGCACTGATTTTTGCGGTTGGCAGTCGCAAAAAGGCGGTGGCAGCGTTCAAGACTTTATAGAGGCGAGGCTTGCGCAAATATTTAAAAAACCGGTCAGGATACACGGAAGTGGAAGAACCGACTCGGGCGTGCACGCCACGGGGCAGGTATTTCATTTTGACGCTGTCTGGAAGCATCCGGACGATGCTTTGTTGGCGGCATTGAGATCCACAAACAGAACAGATGTTTTCGTAAAATCCCTGAAGAGGGTAGGGGATAATTTCCATGCTCGGTACAGCGTAAGGGGCAAGCGTTACGTATATTATATACATAGAGGGGTTGCGCTTCCGCACTTGGCCAGATATAGATGGTCGCTAAAAGGGCTAAATCCTGATATAGATAAAATGAATGCGGCTGCGGAGGCACTTGTAGGCGAGCACGACTTCACCGCTTTTAGCGCTTCGCGCGGGGCGGACGCCCGGGAAAACCCAATAAAAGAGTTGCGAAAATTGTCGGCGAGTTCACGCGGTGCGGAGATAAAAATCGTGGCTGAGGGGAGCGGGTTTATGTATAAAATGGTGAGAATGCTCGTTGGAGCTCTCGTTGACGCAGGGACAGGGCGGCTTTCTAAATCCGACATTGAAGGTATTCTTGCATCTAAAAAAAGGGGCAATTATTTTCAAGCTGCACCCGCGCGCGGACTGTTTCTCGAAAAGGTTTTTTATTGACGGATAGAGTACAGAGCCTCCTTATCTACACGCACAACCAATAAAAAATATCGCGCGATATGTGCGGAGTGCGGAATTTTTCGCACGGACTGTGCTAACCGCACTGACTGCGCGTGCCGCGTGGACTGCGCTAACTGAGCTGATTGCGCGCTACCGCGTGGATTTCACTGCTGCGAAAACCGCGCAAACTGCTCTTTGCGCATGTTAAAACGAATATGGAAAAAATTTTCAATGGCGGGTAATTCCACTCGTGCGCGCTTATTTTGCGCGGCATAGTTTGGGGATATTGAAAGTTCGGTCGCGGGCAATTCCACCTCTACGAGCGCCTATTTTTAGCGTCATAGTTTGTGAATGTTGAAAGCCTGGTGGCGGACGATTTTACACAAATATTGTTAAGTACATAAAACACTGCAAAATACTGTTAAAAAAATATCTTGTAAATGGGACTCAAAAAATTTTTAATGCTAAAAACGCGCTATGCTCTTTTGCAACTTCCAAAGTTAAAATATGTTTGCGCTGCACATTGGATTGCTTCCAATTTTCGGACATTTCCCGGCGGCGACCGAAATACGCCCTGCGTGGAATCTCGACCCGCATATTTCACCGAGCTTTAAAATTAAAACGCCGCGCGCCATTTTTTAATTGTAATAATATATAGCGTTTTTGCCGCCAAATTTGAGTATTAGCAAATTGCAATTTTGTGGAGGACAAGAGATATTTCTGCTTACAAACTATGCAATATTAAGTATACCATTTTGCAAGCTACTAAATAATGGACGTTTTTGCCGCCAAACTTGGCATTCCTCCACATAGTGCCGCTTTCTAAGCCAAAGGTAAAAGTTCGGCTAAATAAAAAAGCCGCGCAATATGCGCGGCCTTATCTTTCTTTATAAAAACCCAATGTTAATAAGGATTATTGGCGCGGCGAAAGCTGTTGGGGAACTTTTACCTTAGAGAGTCTTACATACGCCGGAAGCCCATTCTCATAGGGAACTTGTACTTCACCCTGAATGAGGGGCATAACATATTTATTGAACTGGTAGCTGATTGAGATTTTGTCTTCTGCAATCCAAGCTTCTGGGAAATGCTTGACGCCGTTTGCGACTTCCGAGAGCGGAACGAGGAGCGTTTCGCATGCGTATTTTTCGGAGTCGGCCCTGACGAGGGCGACCATTTTCCCAGACTGCCCTTCGACTGCCGCCTGAACCGCAACTTGTCCGCACATAAATGCTTCGTTGGAGTCGGCGCTCGAAGCGCAGTGCGCGGCTGCGCGCTGTTCGTGACCGAATTTGCATGAGCGCGCCTTAACCCCGAGGTTTGTCGAAACGAGGTTCTGCAAATATTCCCCTACGCCGCCGAGCTGTTCGTGCCCAAAGGAGTCCTGCATTTTGCCTGCGGCCACAAAGTTGCCGTTGGCGTCTGTAATGCCTTCGCTCGCTACTACGAGGCAGAAACGGTTCTTTTTTAGGCATTCTTGGACCTGCGAAAGGAAGTACTCGGCGTTGAATGCGACTTCCGGGAGAAGAATGATGTGCGGCGCGTCCTCGGGCTGATTGCGGCGCTTTGCAATGCTCGTTCCCGCCGCTATCCAGCCGGCGTTTCTTCCCATGACTTCCACAATCGAAACAAGGTCGTGGTTGCCCATTGCTTCGTGGTCGAGCGCGAGTTCGCGGACGGCTGTTGAAAGGTATTTTACGACACTTCCGTATCCGGGGCAGTGGTCGGTGACGGGCAGGTCGTTGTCTATTGTCTTGGCGACTCCTATTACGCGCATATCGTATCCTTGCGCGGCGGCGTGTTCGGCTATTTTATTTGCCGTGTCTTGGGAGTCGTTCCCGCCGATATAGAAGAAGAAGCGGATATTGTGCGCTTTGAAAACTTCGATGACTCTCGCGAAATCCTCCTCGCTTTTGAGCTTGTAGCGGCAAGTTCCGAGGGCGGCGCCAGGTGTGTAGCGCAACCCGCGCACGGTCTGCTGTGATTCCTCCGCCAAATCGATGAGTTCCTCATTAAGAATGCCTTCGACGCCGTTTAGCGCGCCGTAAATCTCCTCGATGCAGTCGTGGTTGAGAGCTTCGGTAATGACTCCCGCGAGGCTCGAATTTATGACGGACGTGGGGCCGCCGGATTGTGCTACCAAGACGTTTCCAATCAATTCTTCTTCCATATATAGACTTCGTTGAATAAATTTTTAAAGGTTAGTATTGCCGAAAATCGGTCGTTAGGCAAACTTTTTCTAACGGAATTTGCGTTTATTTGCGCGTACGTTAAAACTTTGGAAATTTTTGAAAAAATGTTCGCATTTATCGCGGATTTTTGTTTGTTTTATTATTTCAATATGGATTGGGAAGTTAAATGCGTTTATCCAAGAAGGGTTTGTGTCGATATGATACCGGCGCTGCCTTTGGTGAAGTACGAGGGCGAAATTGAGCTTGTTGAAAACGAATCGCAATTAGAGAGCGCCCTTGCCGAGATCTCCCGCGAAAACATACTTGGGTTTGACACCGAAACACGGCCGAACTTCAATAGGGGAAAATCTTATCCGGTTTCCATACTGCAACTTGCGGGAGAAAAAAAAGTCTGGGTAATACGCCTTGATCCGTTATCCGACAGGCTCCCTGACATTTTTAAGATATTGGAGAATCCCGGCATAAAGAAGGCGGGATTGGCCGTTCAGGGCGACGTAAAAAGTTTGAGGGCGCGCTGCGCATTTAATCCGGCGGGATTCGTCGATGTTTCTGCATCGACTTCCAAGATAGGCATAATAAATACGGGAATGAAAAATCTGACTGCTTTGATATTCGGGGAGCGCATATCGAAGGCGGCTCAGCTTTCAAATTGGGCGAGCGAATCTTTGACAAAAAAGCAGATAGACTACGCCGCAACAGACGCATGGATTAGCCGCAGGCTATTTCTTGAAGTCCGGGAAATTCTAAAAGACGAGCGCACGGCGATAGAGCCCGAACCGCTTCCGGAGCCAGAAAAATTCAATCTGCTCGGATTTATCAGAAAGGCTATACGCAAGGTTTCTGAAAAAATTTCCACCAAGAAGAAGCGTTCTAATTCCAAAAAAGTCGGCATATTGGGCAGGATTTTCAATAAAAAACCCGCAAAGCCGACGCGCCGGCGCGGGAGGCGCGGAGGCAAGGGCAGTAAAAAGCCCAATAAAAACATAAAATAGAATATTTTTTCAATGCATAGAAGCGCGCCATTATTTGCGCATTGGATCAATATTCATTTGAAATGAAAATTTTTACCTTTTGCAATAAACCCGTCGCGCGACTTTTTGCGCGTTGATATTATTTTTAGAGAAGGGAAATTTTATAAGGCGATTTTGTTTGTGCCTAAAATGCCAAAACGCCTTTATTGTGTACCCGCACAATTAAAACCGATAGTATATCGGATTTTCAGATTTGAAATAATGCGCTCAAATATTTTCCCGAGGGTGGCTATTGCAAAACAGTTTAATAGACAAAAAGTTTGTCGCCTATCTAACTTTTATGTGGAGAATTTTGGCATGTAAAAATTTTTAATACTTTTTTTGTATAAATCCAAAGCTTGATGCCGAAACCGGAAAATAAAAAACTTTTATATGGGAAAAGCCCATATAAAAGTTTAGCCAGGCAAATCTGCTACGGTTTAATTTATTGTACGCCGCGCTAGAAAAGCGCCGCCTGCGGAATTTTATCCCTATTCGGATTTTTTAACGGGCGCCTTTGCGGCAGATACTACAACCGAGGTGTTTTTGCTGTCGCCGGAATAGTAGGCGAGGTAATGGACGTCGCCGATTTCAGTGGCGTTTACATTGCCCGCGTCGTACCCGATTGCGCTTGCGAATGCGACTATTTCAGGGTCGGGCCAAGCGAGAGGATTGCCGAAAATCTTGTCAGCCTCAGCCACTCTGCGCTTTAATAGCCCCCTCCCGCGCTGGTAGTAGTAGTTGCTTATAAGCCCCGTATCCTTGTCGTATATGAGGCTTGGGGTCGAGATTAATATGTCGGTTATATTGGTCCGCTTTTTGGTCCACGTTTTGCCGTAGTCCCTCGACTCTATCTGAAATTGGGCGCGCTGGGTGGATTCGTTTGCGTGCTCTATGCGCGCTATTACGATTATCCTGCCGCCGCCGATATACGCCGCCGATGGTTCGGTCGTCCAGCCTATGTTATCAAGCCCGGACTCCACCGTCTTTTGAATCCATGTTTTCCCGTTGTCGGAACTTGTGAGCGTTCCCCATGCATTTCTGGCGTTTTTGCCGTAATTGCCCGTAAACCACAGCGCCATAAGCCCTACATTCGGAACATGGAAGACGTCTGTGATTTGCATCGGCATTGGGTCGAGCTTTGGGGTTGAGATGTGCGTAAAATTCACTCCGTCAGATGTGCGGTAGAGCTTGTGAATGCGGTTTTTCCCTTGAAATCTAATCCACAGCAGCATTTCTCCGTTTTCGTCCAGGCCCTTGCCGATGGGGACTTCTCCGTATTTTGGGTCAGCCGACACGACGTGCGGCTTAGACCACGTCTTCCCGCCGTCGTTTGACACGCGCGCGTATGACTCGCGCTTTCCTTCTGCGATATTGTGCGCTTTTCCGACACTGTAAGCGCACACGAGCTTGTTCCCTAGCGCCTGCATCATCGGCCACGAGTTGTATCCCACTGCCGTTTCGACGGGCATTGGCTCGGGCAAGTCTGCTACGGGGGTGATTTTGATTGCTGTGAGGGCTGTCGGATATTCAAATGTGTCGGAATGGTCGGAGGCCTTGCGCTCGATTCTTATTTTAACCGGAAGGCCCGGCTTTGCCGGATAGCATGACTCCAATTCCACTTTCTTGCACTTGAAGGGCTCGCCAGGGATTTTCCCTCTTATAAAGGAACTTTTTATTTTGTTTATCTCTTTCCCCGTTGACGGGTCTATCTGTGAAGATACTGCTCTGTAAACGTCCTCTTTTGATGCGTCTGCATTCCCAATCGGAGCCGCCTCAATCTCTATTTTTAGCCCGCGGAATCCCTCCGGCATTTTTTCCAACACGGCTTCGACGGACTCGTCAAAGTTGCCGGATAAAATCCAGGCTTGGGCTGTCCCGGAATCAGTTTTGACCGCTTTTTTATATGGTTTCCCGGCTGCGGCGCGTACGTTTTGCGGGCTTATTTTTATTTCATTTGCAACTTTCTGGCTTGCGCATAAGGTACAAGCGGAGGCGAAGACAAAGGCCGATGCCGCCGTTATGGTCGCGAAAAATTTTGGGCGTTTTTTTATCATAATGCTGTGTTTTCGTAGTTTGTTTTGTGTTGTGCGCCGCGCTTGCAAATGCGCGGTGTGCGGCTGGATATGTTATTCAAAGTAAATTTCTGCGATTGGCGTTATTGGCTTAGTATTTTCCACGGGTTTTTGGGATTTTAACCATGTATGGGAATTCGGGCGGTCGAACGCCTTTGTGCCGAAAATTCGCGCGATTGATGTTTCGCGGAGTATTTTGATTTCCGCCCGTTTGCCGGCGAGTTCCCGCGGCAATACCCACGAATACGGCGCCCACGCCCTGCGCCCGAGAGATTTTCCGTCCACAAAAAGTTCGGCGGGCAGGCCTCCCGTGTCGGCTCTAACCCTCACCGCCCATTCGGGGATTTTAAGAGTGGCTGTTTGCGTTATGCCGCCCGCGTATCCGTAAAGTCCCGCGCCGTCGTTTTTATATGGCGCAAGGTTTGCTCCGTCCTGCGAAAAGTTCCCCGCAAGCAGAGCGGCAGGCAGATATGGATAATCAACTTCGGGATTTTTTATTGCGAGCGTATGAGCGCCTTTTTTCAGTTTGAACACCTTTTGCCTGTACAACTCCCGGAAGCCAGGAGTCAAGGCGGAACAATCGGAGTCGGCCTCTATTGCGTCGCCGTCGAGCGATATTTTTGCAGCATTTGGCACAGCAAGGGTGATAAGCGAAATTTCTGTGTCATCGGCAAGGTAAAAATCGAATTTTCCGTTTTCAAATTCGGCTCGCGCGATGTTTGGGGAGTCTAGTTCCACCTTCCACGCAGGCAGTATTTCGACTCCGCGCGGATATAGGGTAATGGGGATTTTCGCGCCGCAGCTTTTGACCGCAAATAAATTTCTCGTTTTATCGGAGTAGCTTATGATTATTGCGGAGCCGTCCTCGTACTCGCGGATAAATACGTCTTTGGGCATATTGCCCTGCGCGTCTTCCACGCGCGCCGTCCTTTCAAATTTGGAGAGCAGATTTTCTTTTAGCATGGGGTAGTCCCAAAAACTTTTCTTGGAGACTTCGTCGATTATTTGATCTCCCTCCATATTTAACACTATGGGTGCGGAAGGCTTGTCTTCTGGCGCAAGCAGGCGCCAAGAGTACTGGTCGGAGGTGAGATTTTTTAGCAGCCATGTGAGGTTTGCCTGCTTGTAGGGATATCGGACTTCAACCAACGGTTGTTTGCGCTTCTTTGTTGCGAAGGAAGCCGCGATCTTGGCTTCGTCCCCGAGCTCCTTCATGTAGCTAAACCACGGTTGTGCAGGGGTAAATGCCGTATAATAAAATTTTTTTATGGCGTTTCCGCGCGCGTCTATCGGGCCGAGAAAGCAATAGCGGTTCATTCCAAACGCCGCCGCAAGCCATATTTGCCTGCGCAGCTTTTGGTAGGGCATGTCTGTAGGGCCTATCGCAAACAGTTCTATAAGTCCGCCTTTGTTTCCGCGCTTTTCAATTGCGTACATGCCTGTCCCGTAGGTTAGCCATTCGACGCTTTCAAAATTGTCGGGAGTAAAAATATCATCGATTGCGGGGAAGGAAAATTCGCTGAGGACTTTTAACGGGTGCCCGTTTTGTCTAAGAGCTTTAGAGGAAAAATACTCGTCCATTAGGTGTCCCGTAAGAACCATTCCGTGTTTTGCGCACCAGTCGGAAATTCTTTTTGCGTAGGTTTGCGAAAAGCGTTTTGCGATGAGCTTGTTTACAGGCTCTTCGTGCGTGAGGCTCCCTGTGCGCGCTCCGATAAGCATGTCGGCGCGAAGGTCGGTTCCCGTGAGCTGTTTGTAGTCCTCCTCTATCCCTTTGTAGTATGGAACCTTTATTTTATCAGAGGCGTGCTGTTTCCAGTTAAAATATCCGGCGGAAGGCTCGTCGGTAAATACGCCTTTTACAAGGCTTCCGAGGTAAGGGGCGAGCTTTTTTGCGTATTTTTCGTGCGTTAGGGAAATGAAGCAGTCGACAGCCTCCGGTTCGAGGAGGTTAGACATTTCGGGGTTTTCACGCATTGCGATTTCAAAATTTCCGTCCTTGTTTTTAGCGGTGTTTAGGTGGCGGAATACAAAATCCGGATTTTGCTTCATTACGGTTTTATTTGCCGTGCCGCTTGGCCAGTTGAATTCGTCGTAGAGCCATATTGACGTATAGCCCAGCTCCTTTGCGATGGCGCATATTTTCTCGCAAGTATCTAGCCATTCGTCGGACATGTATTCGAGTTCGCAGCCCGAGCGCGGATATATCAAGTATTGTGTTATGCCTGCGTCTTTAAATCCCTTTAAGGCTTTTTTTATAGTTTGCGCGTCGGGTTTGCCGACGACCGCCCCCATGGGAATTAGCGGGTTTTCCTCCGCGGATGTCGTTTGCGAAAATGCTGTAAGGCTTAGCGTGCAAGATATCAGGGATAGGAGGATAGGCTTGAATAAGTTCATAAAATATTTTTTTCAAAGGGTGTCGATATTGTCAATATATAATGAGATAAAGAAGAAACTGCGTTTTTATATGCTTGCGCAAATTTAAAAAAACGTTCCAGAAAAGAATATAGACTGTGTTTTTATATTTGCGGTTATTTTGACAATTGCTCCTGCCGCCGGGAAGCGCTGCGCTTGCGCGCAAGCTATAAACTCCAAAAAAAATTCTTTATGCCGTTAATATAAAACCAACGTTAGGCGGAATAAAAAAATCCATGCGCATAAAAATAAGAAAAAATTTTTCGCGCCAATTTTGCGCAGGCGTGGAAATTTTCTACATCTATAAATCTTGTCCGGAGGGATTAAAAATATCAGTTAACGTTTATAATATTGGCTATTTATCGCCTTATGATGAAAAGATCTGAGAGCCGAGTACGCGCCGCCCTACAATAAAACTTGTATGCCTCTCCCCATAGTAAAAAAACAGTAAATTTTGCCGATCTTTGCTACGCAAAAAAACGCGCCCCGAAGGGCGCGCCCTAAAACAAACAACCAACAATTTAGTAGACGAACAACAGCTCGCTGTATTTAGGCATGGGCCATAGATCGTCGGCAACTTCAAGCTCAAGCTTGTCTGCAATCTCGCGAACGCCGTTCATGGCTTCAATTCTCGCCTTCGAGTCGTCCTTTTTCAAGGCCGCTTCGAGGCTCGCGTTTGCCTTGTCGAGACTGTCGGCGAGGGTTGCGATAAGTTTGCATTTTGAAGTCAAAGCCGTGCTCTTCACGCCCGCCGCTTTTGCGGATACAGCGTCGGAAGTGAGTTTTCCGAGATATTCTAGAGCAGCCGGTACAATCATTGTCTTAGACATATTGAGCGTCAAGGCAGCTTCTATCTGTATCTTCTTCATGTACTCTTCCATGAAGACTTCGTAGCGGCTTTTTAGCTCCGTGTCCCTTAGCACGCCGTACTTTTCGAAGAGGGCAATGTTTTCGGGCTTCGTAAGCGGTTTTAGCGCTTCCGGAGTGCTGCGGAGGTTCGGAAGCCCGCGCTTTGCGGCTTCTTTCTTCCATACATCGTTGTATCCGTCGCCGTTGAAGATTACCTTCTTGTGCTTCTTTACGATGTTTTGGAGGATTTTTTGCAGACCCTTTTGGAAGTCGGCTTTCGAGAGTGTTTCAAGCTGCGTCGAGATCTCGTCGAACGCTTCCGCAACAATCGTGTTTAAAATGATGTTCGGATTTGCGCACGATTGCGACGAACCCGCCGCGCGGAATTCGAATTTGTTTCCAGTGAAGGCGAATGGGCTTGTGCGGTTTCTGTCCGTGACGTCGCAAGGCAACGGGGGAAGAGTGTCAACTCCGATTTTTATAAAGTTGCTGTTCTTCGAGCTTTTTGCCTCGCCCGCTTCGATTTGGTCGATGATATCGGTGAGCTGTTCGCCGAGGAATATTGAGATTATGGCCGGCGGAGCTTCGTTTGCGCCCAAGCGGTGGTCGTTTCCGGCGCTCGCCGTCGCGGAGCGGAGCAGGTCGGCATGTTCGTCAACCGCCTTTATGACGGCGCAGAGGGTCGTCATGAATATGGCGTTTTCATGCGGGTTTGTTCCGGGATTTAGCAGGTTGCGGTCGCCAACTGAAATTGACCAGTTGTTGTGTTTGCCGGAACCGTTAATTCCGGAGAACGGCTTTTCGTGCAATAGGCATTCAAATCCGTGTTTTTCCGCCGTATTGCGAAGGATTTCCATAATCATCATATTATGGTCAATCGCCAAGTTCAGCTCTTCAAACACAGGCGCAATTTCAAACTGCGCGGGCGCTACTTCGTTGTGGCGGGTTTTTGCGGGAATGCCGATTCTCCACAATTCTCTATCGACCTCCGCCATAAAGTTTATTATGCGGGGTTGAATCGAGGCGAAGTAGTGGTCTTCAAGCTGCTGGTGCTTCACTGGCGGCGCTCCAAACAGTGTGCGGCCCGTTTGCATTAGGTCGGGGCGCAAAATATAGAGAGATTTGTCGACGAGGAAGTACTCCTGTTCTGCGCCGAGGGTGACTGACACGCGGTCGTCGGTCTTAATTCCAAAGCATTTCAAGAGGCGTTTTGCCTGCATGCTCAGAACTTGTATTGAGCGCAATAGAGGTGTCTTTTTATCGAGAACTTCGCCCGTGTAAGAGCAGAACATTGTGGGAATGCAGAGTGTTGCAACGCCCGCAGTTCTCTTTATAAATGCCGGTGAAGTTGGGTCCCACGCGGTGTAGCCTCTCGCCTCGAAGGTGGATCTCAAGCCGCCGGAGGGGAATGAAGACGCGTCCGGTTCGCCAAGAATGAGGTTTTTGCCGGAGAACCTTGTTATGGCGCCGCCGTCCTTTGTGGGTTCGAGGAATGCGTCGTGTTTTTCCGCGCTTGCTCCTGTGAGCGGAAGGAACCAGTGCGTGTAGTGGGTGGCGCCTCTGCTCATCGCCCAGATTTTCATAGCGTGGGCTACATCGTCGGCAACGGCGGGGTCGAGCGGTACGCCCTGGCGTATCGTGTCGAGGAGTTTTTTGTATATCGGCTTGGAAACGTAATCTTCGAGCGTTTTTAGTCCGAACGTGTCGATTCCGTACTCCTCGTCGACTCTGTATGGCTTAATTTCCGTATCGTAGACGTTTTCGCGGCTTGCGATAGCGGTCAAAGCTTTTTTTCTTGCATTCATTTTTTCCCTTTTGTTGTTAAATTTTAAGGACGCTTTTTTTCTAAGCATATATCGTGCCAGTTTTTTCTAAGCGGCGTAAAATATTTGTTTTTTTCTTTAATCGCGCTCTATATGTATATATATGCGGCAAATATTGACGATTTTTATTCGCATTCCAAGATTTTAATATAAATATGGGTAAAATAATTACTACAAAATTGTCGTAATTTGGGTTTTAAATATGACAATTTTGTTGTATTAAACATGTTTGCTGGCGCTACATTTTTGGATAGAATATTTTTTATATTGCAAGTAGCTATTTAAAAATGAGTTGTAAGTAATATTACAAAATTGGCATATTATCTGCTTAAAAAATAAGGCAACAACATTACTAAATTATGCAGGAAAATCGTACAACCAATTCTTACTTCCCGCGCCCGCAGGGAATGTATAATTCAATAAACGAACACGACGCTTGCGGAGTGGGACTTGTAGCCGACATAAATGCCGTCCGCAAACACGAAATAGTGGAGAACGGCATAAAAGTATTGGAACGCCTGATGCATAGAGGCGCGGTGGGCGGAGACTCTCAAACCGGCGACGGTGCGGGCATAATGACCCAAATACCCCATGAGTTCTTCAAGGCTATTGTAAAGAATTTGCCTGAGCGCGGCAAATATGGCGTAGGCATGGTTTTTCTGCCGCGCGACAAAAATGTAGCGGAAGAGTGCAAGCGCATTATAGAGTCGGACACCGCAGCTGAAAACTTAAAGATTTTGGCATGGAGGGAAGTTCCGGTAAATATGGACGCCATTGGCGGCATGGCACTCGAATCTTGCCCGAAAATTGAACAATTTTTCGTAGAAGGCGCAGGCGATAAAAATGAGACGGACTTCGAGCGCGCCCTCTATATCCTCCGCCGCAGAATAGAAAAAGACGTAGATGCAAAGACCGCAGCTGGCGACACTTTTTATATTTGCACCCTCTCTTGCAGGACTATCGTCTACAAGGGGCTTCTAAATGCTCCGCAGTTGCGCAAGTTCTTCCCGGATCTTGCCGACGAGAATTTTAAAAGCGCAATTGCTCTCGTTCACCAAAGGTACAGCACCAACACTTTCCCGACTTGGCAGTTGGCTCAGCCGTTCCGCTACCTTGCCCACAACGGCGAAATAAACACGCTGAGGGGAAATCTGAATCAGATGCGCTCGCGCGAGGACCATTTCCGCTCGCCGCTCTTTGGCGACGACATCAAAAAAATTCTCCCCGTAATCCGCGAAGGGCAGAGCGACTCCGCATGTTTGGATAATGCTGTCGAATTGTATACCTCCGCAGGACGGAGCCTCCCGCATACGATGCTAATGCTCGTGCCGCAGGCTTGGGGCAGAAATTTTTATGTAAGCAAAGATATACAGGGATTCTTTGAATACCATTCCGGATTGTCGGAACCGTGGGACGGCCCTGCGGCGCTCGCATTCACTGACGGCGTGAACGCCGGCGCTCTATTGGACCGCAACGGTTTGCGCCCTGCTCGCTTTACGCTTACAAAGAGCGGAAAATTTGTACTCGCTTCGGAAACGGGCGTTCTGGACATTCCCCCGTCGGAAGTTGTAATGCGCGGCAGGCTTGGCGCGGGCGAGATGATATACCTCGACCTCAACAAGCACCGCATACTTTTCGACAAGGAAATAAAGACACTCGTCGCCCGCGGAAAGCCGTATCGCAGGTGGGTGGACGCAAACCGCATAACTTTGAGCGGCATATTTGAATCCGTACCCGAGCCGATTATCGGGGAAAATATTGTCCAGCGCCAAAAGCTTTTCGGCTACACGGCCGAGGATCTCGACCTGATTTTGCGCCCGATGGCGGAGAAGGGGGCCGAACCGATAGGCTCGATGGGCAACGACGCCGCCCTCGCAGTGCTCTCCGAGAAGCCCCAGCTGCTTTACGACTACTTTAAGCAGCTCTTTGCGCAAGTCACGAATCCTCCGATTGACCCGATCCGCGAAGAGCTTGTGATGAGCTTGATGACATACATCGGCAACCAGGGCAACACGCTTGTCGAACTGCCCGAGCATGCGCACTTGTTGAAGCTCCCGCACCCGATTCTCGCCAACCGCGACGTTGCTTGCATATTGTCCTCCAAAGTTGAAAACTTCCAGGCGGAGAGAATACCTGCAGAGTTCTCGGCGGCGGGTGGCGAAAAGGCGCTTCGCGAGTCGCTCGAAAAGCTATCCGACGCGGCTGAAAACGCCGTGAGAAACGGAAAGAGCGTTATAATTTTAAGCGATAAAAACCTGTCTTACGGGCATGCCCCGATACCTATGTTGCTTGCTGTTGCGGCGGTAAACCGCAGGCTCGTTGACAAGCGCCTGAGAACAAGCGCCGGAATAATTGCCGAAACCGGCGAAGCGCGCGAAGTGGCGCACTTCTGCTTGTTGCTCGGCTATGGGGCTACGGCAATCAACCCCTATCTTGCGATAGAAACTATCGCAAATATGGTTGAAAACGGTCAAGTGACGGGTGTTGATGCGGCTGTTGCTGTGGCTAACTATATTAAGGCGGTCTGCAAGGGAATTTTGAAGGTTATGTCAAAAATGGGCATTTCCACCTTGCGCAGCTATCGCCAAGCGCAGGTATTCGAGGCGGTTGGGCTCGGAAAAGAGCTTGTCGATGCATACTTTGCGCCTACAGCCTCCCGCGTGGGCGGAATAGGATTGACTGAAATTGCCGCCGAAACGCTTGAACGCTACGGAAATGCGCACTATCCGAAGCCGAATTTTGAAAATTCGCTCGAAAATATCGGCAAGTACAAGTTTAGGCGCGATGGCGAACACCATTTGTGGACTCCAACAACGATAACGCTCTTGCAGCGCGCCGTGCGCGAAAACGACGTATCAAAATACCGCGAATACGCCGAATTCATAAACAACCAAGCGCGCCACTTGTGCACTTTGCGCGGACTGTTCAAATTCAAGCCCACAAAGGCAGTCCCGATAGACGAAGTTGAAAGCGTGGATTCCATCGTCCACAGATTCGTCACAGGCGCGATGAGCTTTGGCTCTATAAGCCCCGAGGCGCACGAGACGATTGCGCTCGCAATGAATAGGCTCGGTGGAATGAGCAATTCCGGCGAGGGCGGCGAAGACCCGGCGCGCTACAAGGGAATCGGCACGCGCGACAATAAGGCAAGCGCCATCAAGCAGGTCGCAAGCGGCAGATTCGGAGTCACGGCTGAATACCTTATAAACGCCCGTGAATTGCAGATTAAGATAGCCCAAGGCGCAAAGCCGGGCGAGGGTGGACAGCTTCCTGGGCATAAGGTGAACGAGATAATCGCCCGCGTGCGCCACGCCACTCCGGGCGTTAGCCTCATATCCCCGCCGCCCCATCACGACATCTATTCAATCGAAGACCTTGCACAGCTCATA
>UMAM01052221.1_pt1 | contig 34303 bp, 19 predicted proteins | sample 1963711 | NCBI WGS metagenome assembly UMAM01 (sample SAMEA4835916, study PRJEB28245) | human gut metagenome | biome: gut microbiome; material: fecal sample | place: Denmark | collected 2008
CTTACTTCTAGTTCATTGTCAGGATATGCTACTCAGAGTTGGGCTAATAGTCAGTTTGCTTCTCTATCATTATATAATACTACCAGGGGTTATTCTACTATTAGAACTACAGGAAATGAAGTTTGTTTAGGAAATACTGCTGCCACTTCTGCTTCCAATACAATGCTAGTTAATTATAGGATTCCTTCTGGTTGTACTTATGCTCCTGCTTCATGGGTATGGAGAGCTGGTTCTAGTTCTTCTTATGCTGCTGGATATTGGGGTAATTTATATATGAATAATAATTTGGTAGCAACTCAATCCTGGGTCAATTCACAAGGTTTTATCAAATCAGTTACAGGTTATTTACCTTTGACTGGTGGTACAATGAGTGGTTCTATTACTATTCCAGGTAATAGTGGAACTTTAGTAATAACTGCTAATGAAACTTCCAATTATGTTAGAGGAGTATCCTTTACTAAAGGCAGTACAGTAAATTCAGCAGTATTTGGTTACCATTCAACAGGAGGGGATGGAACAGGTTCAATTGTAATCTCTCCATACCCTACTTCTGCTAGTCCTTGGGATGGAGATATTGGTTTATTTATTACAAAAGGTTCAGTTAAAATTGATAATGTTCCATTAGCAACTCAAACTTGGGTAAATAGTCAAGGATTCTTAAAAACAGCTCCTTCTATTACAATTTCAAACTCAGGTTCAGGTAATGCAGTAACAGCAATTACAGCTAGTGGTCATACATTAACTGTAACTAAAGGAGCAACATATCTTACTTCTAGTTCATTGTCAGGATATGCTACTCAGAGTTGGGTAACATCTCAAGGATATTTAACATCTTCATCTCTTAGTGGTTATGCTACACAAACATGGGTGAATAATAAGAATTATGCTGTAAGAGAATCAGATAATGTTTTAATATCTCATTCTAATGAATTTAATTTTACAGCTAGTTCTAATACATCTATAGCAATTAATTATAGAGGAGGATCTGGTTCTAATACTTCTGCAGCTATTACAGAATATAGATTCTATAATGGACAAGGTAGTTATTCTAATGTAAATCTTGTTGCAAATTCATTTACTGGAAGTCTTATAGGAAATGCTACAACAGCAACTACAGCAACTAAACTAGGATCTTCCACAATAGGAGGCACAGCTAAACCTATTTATTTAAGTTCTGGTACTGCAACTGCTTGTTCAGCAACAGTAGGATCTTCTACAGTTCCAGTATATATGAGTTCAGGAACTATTACTCAATGTTCTACTACTTTAGGAGTATCAATTACTGGTAATGCAGCTACAGCTACTACTGCTTCAAATTCTAATAATTTAGGAGGTTATGCTGCAGCAACTTATGTTAAATCTACTAGTACTACTAAAGTATCAGATATACAAGTAGTAACTACTGCAGGTTCAACTACAGGAGTCTTATATGTTGTATTAGAAAGTTAAATATTAGCTGAATATGAGTTTAATATTAAATAATAAAGGAATAGCTTCAATGACTCTTAATGGAAAAAAAGTCAAAGAATGCTGGTTTAATGGAGTTAAAGTTTGGCCTAACTATCCTGATTTAGATCCTATAGTAGCACAGATAGCTACAGAATTAAATGTTTTTCCTATACATTATTGCAAATTTAATGAAACTACTGCACAAACTCCATTAGTTATAAATGGAGTTACTAAAACACCTGCAATATTTCATACTACTCCAAATGCTCCAACTTATGATGAAGGAGTTGGAGGAAGAAAAGCTATAAAATGTAGTTATGTTGATATAGCATTAGCAGCAGCAGCTAAAGGAACAAGAAAAGTATTTATTTCAATGTTAATAAAACAGACTACAACAAATAGTACTTATGCAGGAGTAATAGGAGGAACCATATTTGGATTAAATACTAAAGGATTTGGATATGCTTTAGGATGGGCTCCTAGTATACAAAGTAATAAATTTTGTGCTGAAAGTTATGCTGGTGGTGCTGCTGCAGCAGCTTATAGTTCTACTGCTATGACTACTAACAAATGGTATCATGTTATGATAGAATTTAGAGCTCCAATAACTGCAGTAGGATATGGTACACCAACATCTTGGATTTCTATAAATGGATCTGCATTTGTCCAAGCTAATGGAGCTGGTACTATAGGAAGTACATTAGATTATAGTGATTTGTCTGAAAATGGTGATACATATATCCACTTAGGTTGTACATGGCAAAGTGGTCAAAAATATTTTAAAGGTCTTATTCAAGATTTTATACTTTTTGAAGGCACTTCTCCATCAGACACTCATGTAGAATTACTAAAAAATTACTATAAAGAACTTGGAGTATATTAAATATAAATAATATGTGGGGAGGATTAGCATTTGTATTTGGTGTTTGGTTTGTTCCACTTATATTGTGGCTCATTCTAGATAGTCCATTTAAGAAACAAGCTAACTGTAATGCCTCTAAAAAAGAAAATAAACTTAGTAAAAGGATATTTACAGTAGCCACAATCATAGGAATAATTGTAATGATCTTAGTAGCAATACTAGGAAAATAATAAAGATATGATAGTATATAACACAAAAGAACAAGCAAAGATGAAGCTAAGGGGAATGTCTATTCCCTTTGGCTCTTCTATCCTTTTAGACACTCTTGAAGGTCAAATCTTAGGAGTACAAGGACATGAAGAAATTAATTTTTTAAGTATGGATTCTCTTCCACCTTCAAATGGCAAAGTGGATCAAATACTTAAATTAGATAAAAATGGCAATGTGATATGGGCAGATGATGATGTAAGAACTATTATTGATAATCTTGATAGTGTCCTTACTGATGCAGCTCTTAGTGCTAATATGGGTAGAGAATTAAATTCTCTTAAACTAGATAATAGTCTTATAGCAAATATTAATATTTTAACAGGATCTGAAATAGTTACTTCTACAGGAGCATTACAAATACAGCATTCTTTTATAACTTATAATAAAAGTTCTAATACTTTTCCAAGAAGCCTTCAAGAGTTTACTGTGCCAGAAGCTAATACTAATTGTAATGGATTATTAAGTATTAATCATTATAATTTATTAGCTAATATTGTTACTAATGCTGATACTGTAAGTAATGGCATAATACATAGGTTATTAGATTTTAATTATACATCAGAAGTAGTTCAACATAGGAGTTCCACATTATATTTTACTGGATCTAGTTGGTCAACACAGAGTAAATTTCACACTATAAAAGCTGCAACTCAAACTACTGCAGGAGTAATGACAGCTGCAGATAAAATTAAACTAGATAATACAGTTAGTGCTACTACAGAAGCAACTCCTGATACTTTAGGATTAGTTAAACAAGCTGCAGAATTGACAGATCTAGAAGCTGATAATGATTTAGCTGGAGTTATTGCTCACTTTAATCAATTGCTAGCAAATCTTAAAGAAGCAGGTATAATGTATGCAACTCCTGCAGGTTCTTAATAACAAATAATATGGGTAAAGTATTCTATAATAGTAAACTAGCTAAACTATTATTGTTTAGTGGTTATAGTACAATAATGTTATTTGGTTTTATCTTCACTAAGAAAGATAGTCTTAGACCATCAACATTAAGGCATGAGATGATTCATGTAGAACAATATAAAGAATGCTTGACTGCATTTATATTCCCATTTGCTTTATTTGCTGTGTTTAATAGCTTCTGGTGGATTCTAATCTATCCATTGATGTATTATATCATGTATGGAGTAGAGTGTCTTATATCTTATATATACAATATTTTTAAAGGTATATTTACAAAACAGAAATTCTCTTGGGAAGAAATAAATGATAAGGCATATAATGCATCAGCTTTTGAAATGGAAGCCCATGATAATGAGGGCAAGGAAGATTATCTGGAAACAAGAAAGGGCTTTGCATTTATAAAATATTATGGAAAGGTATGATTTTGCTATAAGAAATTTGACCATTTTTTAAAATTTTGAATTTTTTGAAATTATTTATAGTACTTTTGTATTGAAATTATTGGCCAATATTTCATTACAATTAAATTAAAAATTAACTCTCTTTAAAAATTAAAAATCATGGCAAGAAGTTTAGATGATGCTGCTTCAAAAGGAGTAGCAGGAACAGGTTTAGGGTTAACATACTAGCTCCATATAATAGTAATGTTATATGCAAATCCCTTGAATTGCTGGGAAGTCTTAGAGATAAGATTATCAGCAGCCAAGCTTTATATTTTAATTTTAAAATGTTATGATAAGAGGAATAATTTACAAGTATATTTCACCATCTAATAAGGTGTATATAGGACAAACAATCAATGAAAAAGATAGAAGAAAACATTTCTTAAATGTTAAACTATCTTATGGTGGTTCTAAAATAGATAATGCTAGAATCAAATATGGACCTAAGAACTTTACCTATATGATCTTAGAAGAGAAATACTACTATAGTAAAGAAGATGCCTCTAAAGATTTAGATCTTCTTGAGTGTTACTATATAGGATTAAATAATTCTTATAGGAATGGTTATAATAGTACTTTAGGAGGAGGAACTACAACAGGATATAAATTTACAGAATCTCAAAGAGATAAATGTAGAAATAGAATGTTGAAGAACAATCCTTTTAAAGGAAAGAAACATAATGATAACACTAAGAAAACAATAAGTCTTAAGAATGGTAAGCCTATTTTACAAATAGATCCTAAGACAAATGAAATAATAAATGAATTTAACTCAGCTAGAGAAGCTGCTAGAAGTTTGGGAAAGACTTCTAATTCAGAGATTATTAAAGTTTGTAAAGGATATGTTAGTAAAAATGGTAGACATTATATCACAGCATTTGGATATAAATGGAAATATAAAGAAGGTTCAGAGACTATCTAGAAATAGAGTACATTACAAGCTTATGGTAGTGGAAGTGGGGGACATCCTAATGGATGAAGATATAGTCCAAACTGTATGTATATATAAAGATACAGAAGTTCATCAGAGAACTGCATGAGGCTTGCAACTTCATGTGAATATAATGTAGGTATTGCAGGTACAGCTCTAGGATTGTGGGCATTGGCAAAATCAGGTAGTGGTTTACTAGGTGGTATTGGTAGTGGAGAAACTATCATAGCTGGTAATAACTTAGGTTATGGTGCAACTGCTGCTGGTGGATTTGGATATACTCCTTCTGAAGTATATATGTCTGCTAAACAATGTGAAGATAATGTAGCATTGACCAGAGCAATCTATGATATGAGAATCAAAGACCTTCAAGAAAAGACTGGTATTTATAACTATTTCAATGATAAGTTCTGTCAAGTTGAGAAACAGGTAGCTGCCTTGGAACAGGCTAAACCTTATGAGCAAAAGATTTTGGATCTTCAATTCCAATTAGCTCAGAACCATTCTGACAGATATACTGATAAGAAAACTTGTGGAGTAATCTATGGAGTAAATGTGTTACCTGAGACTCCAGTAGTAACTGGGTATGAAGGTGCTAATGGACCTTGGGGTTCATGTGCATGTCCTAGAGTAACTACTTCTAGTACTCCTAGTGCTAGCTAATATAAGGGGGATTTAGTTCCCCCTTTTAATATCTTATAACTATGGGAATAGCAGAACAATTAGCAGAACAAGCTCAATTAGCTAAAGAAAAGATTGGTGGTTTGAATAGTAATATTCAACAACTACCTAAATCTGTTTCTGAAGAAATTATAATTGAATTATCAAGTATATCAGATACAGATATGATAACTATGAATTCACTTCCTGAATTTATAGAAGCTAATAATCTTTATAATCAACACTTTCAATTGTTCCTTCTTAATAAGTTCAAAGAAGAATTTAGTTCAACAAAAGAAGGTAAATTAATATCTGAGAATCTCCTAAAGGTGATCAGAGACTGTAAGACTAAAGCAGTTGAAATAAATAAACAAAGATTAGAAGATTTAGAAGAGTTTAAAAGAAATCAATTTGAATTTGAACAATGGAAAAAAGAAAGGAATAAGTTATGATATCAGATGTAGAAATATTTAAGCAAGTAGCTCCTAGATGGATTAAGAATATAATAGTTCAACTTACAGGAAACAGCTTTGGTACAAAACTAATGCTTCCTATTGTAGATGAGATTGTAGAGAATAAGATAGGATCATTTGTAGACCTCTTAGCTGACTCTGAAGGCAATTTACATTTTGATAGGTTAATAGATAAATATCTCAAATTAATTGATGAGACAGGAGGATTTAAATTTAAACTTAGTGATCTTCCTAATGTTCCTAAGGGTTTTGCTAATCTTATAGGAAATAAGACATATGAGATTGAGAAATCAGATCTTATGAGTCTTAAAACTTTATTTAATAATGCAAAACAACAACAAGTTAAATCTGATCAGTTATGAGACATTTGATGAATAAACTATTTGGAAGTGGACAAGATGATTCCATTATCTTTAGTGAACAGTTCAGAGAAGACTTTAGAAATAAAGGTATGAAGAACTTTGATAAAGATTATAATGGAATGGACAAGTCTAGGAGATATTCTGATCAATCATATTCTCATAATCAAATGAATATGAGACAAGGTGATGAGAAAGGATATTGTGATCTTAGGATGATGGAACATGTGAAAGAACATGGTTATCATCTTGACAAAGAAATGCTTGAATGTGGATTACTACTATTAGATTTTGAAGATCATGAAGAGCCTTGGACAGTTGAAGAAACTGAAAGAGCTAGAAAGAATAATGGTTTACATTTTAATGGAGAATATTCTTCTGTAAACAAATATGATTTCAACTTCATTATGAATAAGAAGAAAGCTAAAGATAAATATGAAGGAAGATCTATTAATGAACTTGCTTATAAGAGCTATGAGTCATTAACTGATGATTCTTTCCCTTATCCTGAAGCTAAAGCTTATTTTATTTTCCTAACCTATTTGTATAGTACAATGGCAGAAAAGCATAAATTATTTAATAAGTGAATCTTCTAAGTTTTCCACTTATATATAGCCCTCTATCTTAATTGATAGGGGGCATTTTTTGTTTTTAATAACTTTTAAATTAAGATACTATGAAATTAACATTAAAGAGAATTAATAAGGCAAATGATTATACAGAAGGTAAACTGTATATTGATGGTGAATACATTGCAGATACATTAGAAGACTGTGATAGGGGCCTTACAGAAGATATGGAATTGACAGATATTATTGCTAGAAAAGTTTATGGTGAAACTGCTATTCCTGTAGGAACATATCAAATCACTTTAGATGTAGTAAGTCCTAAGTTTAAAGATAGAGGATGGGCAAGATTCTGTAATGGTAAACTTCCTAGACTAATGGATGTTCCAGGTTATGAAGGAGTTCTTATTCATGTGTTAAATTCTGCAGTTGAGAGTTTAGGATGTGTTGGGGTTGGAGAAAAAGACTATGATGGACATATTAAAAATAGCACAGCCACATTTAGAAAAGTTTATGAGAAACTTCAAGAAGCTACAGATCAAATCACAATAACAATTGAATATGACAATTAAGACTAAAATCTATATAGGTTTGTTTATTATAATGCTAGGAATGGTATGTACAATATCATTCCAAGCAAAATATATAAAGAAACAGAAAGCTAACATTGAAAGATTAGATGGAAATGTTACAGCTTTGACAACTGACATAAATCATTTTAAAGTAAATGATTCTCTTAATGCTGCTACTATTCAATCTCTTAATATTACAGTAAGTGAATTTAAAGATATGAATATAGAAGCTAAGAAGATAATAGATGCCCTAAATATTAAATATAAGAGACTTTTAAAAGTTAATCAAACAATTACTCAAGAGAATCAAGATCTTCTCTTAAATAAGACAATAGACACCTTAATTCTTAAAGATACTATTGTTAAGACTGTAAGTGCTTCTTATAGATCACCATATTTAGATCTAGACATCTATGACCTAGGAAATCAATATCAAGTTAGATATGAATCAAGAGATACAATAGATCAGATCTTAGAGAATATTCCTAAGAAGTTTTTATTCATAAGATATGGAACAAAAGGATTTAAAACAACATATGTTAATAGAAATCCTAATGCTAAGATAGTAGGGGCATCTGATTATATCTTCAAAAATAAAGTTTGGAAAAAGCAATAAAATGTTGTATCTTTGTACATTAATTTTAAATCTAAAATATGAAAACAAGAGAACTAATATTTAGAGTATTACAATTCTTATCTATTAACTCAGATGATTCTATTCAAGATTTTTCAGAGGAATATATATACAATGTGTTGATTGATAAGAGAGCATTTCTCTTAAAGCAACATTACAAAGATGCAAGAAAAGCTGTCCCTAGGTCATGCTATCAAACTCTTAATGTTCCTTTAGAAAAGATTAGAGTAGTGCCTGATTTGAAATACTCTGATGTACTTTTGAAATCAACTATCAATATTCCTGAAATGGTTGATTTTGCACAAGAGGCAGGAGTTGCTACAACTATAATTATGAGTACAGATTATACAGCAATTCCATTTAATCTAGTTACATTTGAAAGACTTCCTACAGTAGGATCTAATAAATGGACTAGAAATCTATTATATGTTGCACTAGGAGGCAAGAGTCTATATTGCAAATCTTTTAATCCTTCATTTAACAATCTTAATAAAGTATTAATCTTTGGAGTATTTTCAGATCCTTCTGAAGTATTCTATACAAATGGTAATACTGGAGATTTCTATGATGAAGAATTTCCTGCAGACACTTCTATGGTAGACTCTATAATTAAATTAGCATTAGATGAATTAACAAGAATTAGTAGACCAAAAGACATTTTAAATGATGGAGAAGGAATTGAAGACCAAAGATCCAAGGCAGTTTAAATTTACAAATTCTTATAGTATTAAAGATTATTGGAAATACTATTGTAAGAATAGCAAGACTATACCTTATGAACAATATAGAGATATATTATATTTTATCTTAGAACAGTATTCCCTATTAATCTCAGATCATGCAATGGATATGACATTCCCTTATAAGCTAGGCAAAATTTTAATTAGAAAACATGCACAGCAAGTTAAATTTGATGAAGATGGAAACTTAATATCTAAACTTCCTGTTGATTATAAAGCTACTAAAGATTTATGGGATAAAGATCCAGAAGCTAAAGAAAGAAAACAATTAGTATATTGTCTTAATCAACATTCTGAAGGATGGTGGTTTAGTATTAAATATCAAATATTTAATCAATTAAAATCACATTATAAAGTTAAGTTTCTTACTTTTAAACCTGCTAGGAAGATGACTAGAAGGTTTGCTAAAAATATAAAAGAACATAAAATAGATGCAACAGAATATGAAGTATGTGAAATTAACAGAACTGATTGATAGATTAAAGAGAAATAACATAATGGCAGATTTAAATTATGAAGAAGTAGTTGTACATGTTACAGATTTCTTTGCAATTTTAAATTCTCCTAAGTTATTGCAATCTTTCAAAACAGATCAAGATATAGAGATCAAAGACTATCAAGGAAGAGTACCTTGTAACTTTGTTCAGGAAGTTCAATTAAGAATGAGGCATCATAATAATGATAAAGCTTATATTCCTATGAGAGCTGCAACTGATACATTTCATCCTGTTACTAAACAAGATAAATATGTAGAAGGTCCTTCAGATTTAACTTATGTTATTAATGATGGAGTCATTACTACTTCTTTTAAGAATGGACATGTGGAAATGTCTTATAAAGGGATTGTAGTAGATGAGAATGGTGTTCCTATGGTTCCTGAGAATTATGCTATTATGAGAGCTTTAATAGAATATATTAAAGTACAATATTATACTATATTAGTAGAGAATATGAAAATGCCTTATCAAGTATTACAAATGGCAGAACAAAGATATGCTTGGGCAATAGGAAGAGCTAGTTCTCAATTACATCAAATGACATTAGATGAAGCTGAAAACTTCACTGACATTGTTAATAGACTTATTCCTGATCTTAAACAACATGATAAGTACTTTGCATCTCTAGGTAGTAAAGAGTATTTAAGAACACAATGATATGGGAATACCAAGAATAACTAAACATCTTGTCAAAGGGATCCAGCAAGACATTTCTAAATCTAAGTTTAGTAATGAATATGCTTATGAAGTTAGAAATGCTAGACTATTGGCAACTGACAGTCAAACAACTTTTGCTGTAACCAATGAAAAAGGTAATAAAGAATATATTGTAACTGATGGTAAAAATCCAGTAGCTATTAAAGGAACTATCTTAGGACACTGTGAAGTTAATGATTATATAGTATTATTCACTCATGACACTAATACAACTCCTAAAGATCATATCTATAGGATAGATACTAAGACTAATATAATGACAACTATTTTAGAAGGGAATATGTCATTTGATATTGATCATAAGATTGAAACTATTGGATGGTTTGAATCAGAATCTATTATTAAGGTATATTGGATTGATGGTAAGAATCAACCTAGATATGTTAATATTGCTGATGGAGCTGTAAATGATATTAGTGTAATTGACTTTGTTCCTGAGATAGGATATGGTACAATTGAAGTATCAGAGACATCTGGTGGTATGTTTACTGCTGGTATGATTCAATATGGTTACAATCTATATAGGAAATATGGAGCACAATCTAAATTAAGTGGTCTTAGTCCTTTAATGGCAATTACAGCTAGAGGTGAAGGTGCTGAAAAAGATACACAAATTCCAGTTGCATATAATATAAAAATTAGTGATGTTCCAGATAAAGGATTTAATAATGTTAGGTTATATAGAATTCATAGAACAGAATTAAATAGTCTTCCTAAGATCAGTCTTATCTATGATGGAGAATTAACTAAAGATTCTAAAGGAGTTTTTACTTATAAAGATAATGGTCAAGTGTCATTAGAAGATATTTCACTTGAACAACTATCATTCTTAGGATCAGATTTCTTAATTCCACAATGTATAGCTCAACATTCCAATAGATTAATATTTGCAAACTATAAAGAACAAATAAATAATCTAAAAGATCTTAAAGAAAAATATGGTTTTAAAAAGGGAACTTCACTACCATTCTCTAATGGAGCTTATAACAAAGATTTAACTGCTGCTGGTCCAGAATATATATATTATAGTTTAGGAGCTGAAGAGCCAACTGGTGATGCTTATTTAGACTCATTTACTAAATTATCTGATGATCAACAAGATTTTGCACTTGATTTCTCTTCTACACATGTAAGACCTAACTTAGAATGGAAAGGATCTATTCAAACTAGTTCTAGTTATAATCCATATAGAGAAAATGAAAATAGAGAAAATAAAAAGGATAAAGGAGAAATCAAAACTTCTTTTAAGAGAGGAGAAACATATAGATTTGGAATTCAGTTTTGTGATAAATATGGAACTTGGTTAGAAGTTATTTATTTAGATGACATTCAAATCCCAAGACTTGAATCTAGTCTTATTAAGAATCCTAGAGGAGAAGGTTTAACAAATTTAACTGTTACTCCATTTAACACATATGCAGAAGGTCTTACCTATAAGATATATCCTAATTATGCTAGAATAACATTTTCTATTCCAGCCTCTCTATGTAAGATATTAGTTCAAGATTTTGGAATAACTAAAGCTAGAATAGTTAGAGTTCAAAGAGATAGTTCAAATTCTACTATATTGTCCCAAGGCATTTTAACTTCTACTTTATTTCAAAGAACTCAAAGAGATGTAGGATTCTGGGCAATGCCTGACTATCTTACTAGACCATTAGCTCAATATAAACCTGAAAAGGGTATAGCAATGGATCAAGATCAAATGCAAAAAGTAGCAATCTTCAGTCCTCTTGGAGTATTTGAACCTTTAGCTGGCAATTGGGATAAAGGTGCAGGACCTTTAATTTTATATGAAAACTCTGAATTAAATGCTAATGATTCTACATTTGAAGATCCTGTTTCAATTATTTCTGAAACAAGTAATTTAAATTATTCTCCTTATGGAGATAGTAGTATATTAAATTTTTGGTCTCCTGAAGTCACATTCCCTAATCAACCTATATTAGACTTAAATACTTGTAGTGTCCAACTTATAGGATGGTCTTCTAATGAGTGGACTGTTAATACTACTTCTACTTTAGATACTACTGATAATAAAAATATTAATGTAAGTGCTAGTATTCCTGGATATGAAAATAGAACTTTAACTTATTTAAGACCTGGGGCTAGATCTAATGGAGAAGGAATGATTTTTACTTATGATAGTCCTACTAATAACCATAAGTTGTCTATTTTTAGAAGTTATTATGGAATTAATTTATATAGTAGTAATTATGAGTTATTACAAAAAACCTATGATAAGAAATATGCAGGAAGTAATAATGGTACTATTGATTTATTAATGCCTAATATTAATAAATCTATTAAATATAATTCTGATATAGATTTGCATTATACTAATAGAGATGCTTCTAAGACTCTTACATATAAAGGAAAAACATCTCAACATATTGTGTTCCCATTAGTAAATAGTTCTAATGTATGGCAAGGAGTTCAGCCTTATTTACAATTTAATCTTGCTAATGATCAGTCTATTGGAGATAGATTTACAGCATATAATGGAATTGTTTATGACTTAATTACAGGAGCTGGATTTAATAGAGAATTAAAAGATATTCCTATTGCAGAACTTCATAGAGAATTAGGATATTGGAAGGAAGATTCAGGAGGTAATAAAGTATTTGTTAGCACTCAATATGGAGATCCAGATAATAATAACAACTTATATATAGTTTGTAGTGAAGAAAAAGATATAGTTTATAGTGACACTAGACAATCTGTAATAGATATTATTGCAGATCAAGGTGATATATATCTTCAAAGATTTACTTTCTTAAAATCATATATAATAGATTCACAAGCAACTAATGGTGTTGCAGAAGCATTATCTGTTCTCTTAGAATCAACTATTGACTTAGATAGAAGATATGATAATGCTAATAATCTTACAGATGTAAGAATGACACAGCCTGATGAATTCTATAAATTTAATGAAGTTTACAATCAAACTAATAATCTTTTTACTTACACTCAGATTCCTGCAGATCAAGATGTACAAACAAACTTTCCTAATAAGATAATTGCTAGTAGTTCTAAAGTAGAAGGTTCTAAGATTGATAATGGAACTAATATACTACAGAATGAATTTATGGATCTTGATGGTCAATATGGTGAGATTAGGAAACTACAAGAGTTTAATAGTTTCATGTATGGATTTCAAGATAGAGCTGTAAGTTATCTTATTATTAATCCTAGAGTTCAGATAGAACCATCTGATGGTGTAGCTATTGAATTAGGAACAGGACAATTCTTGTCAGATAAGAGATATATTACAACTAAATCTGGTACTAAGAATAAATGGGGAGTATGCTCTTCTAATACTGGTATTTATTATATAGATGATACTAATAGTTCTATTAATAAAATATCAGGAGAAGGAATGCAAGATATATCTACAGTATATGGTCTTCATGCTTATATGTCTAATTTAAATTTAAATCAAGATTTCAATTCTTATTTCCATAATAATAATGATGAAATCTATTTCAATTTTAAGGAAACTGAATCTTTAATATTTAGTGAAGCTGCAAATGCTTTTACTGAATTTATGGATATTACTCCTAATGTATTTATCTCTTATAAAGATACATTCCTAACAGATCATATTGTAAATAATGTAGAACATCTCTATACTCAATTTGAAGGAGACTATAATAATTTCTATGGAGAATTAAAAGATAGTTCTGTCACTATTATCTCTAATGAGAATGTAGATCTAGATAAGACATATGATAATATTGAATTTAGATCAGAATGTTATTCTCTTAAAGATGGTAAATGGAATACAGATGTATTTAATGAAACTTACAACTATATACATTCTTGGAATGAAAGACAAGATTCAGGAGAAGTTCCTTTAATTTATAATAATAATCTTAAAGAAAGATTTAGAATATGGAGAACTCCAATTCCAAGACATAATAAGTCTCTTATAAGAATGAGAAATGGATGGCAGTTCATTAAATTAGGTTTGAAGAATGAGAATAATAGAAAAGTTATTCTACATGATATAAATGTTAAATATTCAATATAATGAGTGATATACACATTAAGCCAAGTAAAAGGGGAACCTTTACTGCTGCAGCTAAGAAGAGAGGTAAGTCTGTACAAGGATTTGCCTCTCAAGTATTAGCTCATAAAGAAAATTACTCTCCTGCAATGGTTAAGAAAGCAAATTTTGCTAGGAACTCTAAAAAGTTTAAACATGCAGATGGAGGGGAATTATTACCAAATGATTACTATTTAAATCTATTTGCTTTAGGAGGAGAAACTAATTTATTAGACCAAGCAGACTCTAATAATGTAAATACTAAAAATAATAAAGGATTAAAAGGCCTTTTAAATAAACTTTCTGGTTTAGGAGAAAGTGGAGATGAATCCAATATTAATAGTATTGATCCTCAATCTTTAGTTGGTAATATAGCCACTTTATTTTCAAATCAACAACCTGTACTGCAAGGAGCAAACCAAACAGCAGGAGCAGATATTGAAAATGATTTTGATCCACAATATATAGATGTAACTAAAGTAAAAAAAGATTTTGATACTAAAGGAGCAATAACATCTTCTATAGGAGCTGGAGCTGGTTTAGGAGCAACAATTGGAACTGTAATTCCTGGGGCAGGAACTCTTGTAGGAGGAGCTATTGGTGCTGTAGGAGGAGCTATTGCTGGAGGTATTAAATCTATATTTGGCAATAAGAAAGCTAAAAGACAAGAAAGAAAAGCTAAGAATAAAGCCAGAGGTTTAAACAGTATGGCTACATTAGAAAGTTATATGGGAAAAGCATATGGATTTGCTGAAGGTGGAAACCTTAGTAATCTAATGGGAAGAAAATACTTTGCTGAAGGTGGCCTTACTACATTTAATAATGGAGGTTCACATGAAGAGTCTCCTATAGGAGGAATACCTCAAGGTGTGAGTGAAACAGGTCAAATAAATTTAGTTGAAGAAGGTGAAACTAGATTTCAAGACTATATCTTCTCAGATAGGTTACTAGTGCATAAAGAAATTGCTGAACAAATGAATCTTCCTAAGAATATCATAGGTAAGACATTTGCAGAGGCTAGTGAAATCTTAGGAAAAGATTTAGAAGAACATCCTAATGATCCTATTAGTGAAAGAGGATTTGAAGAGATGATGACAAGATTAATGGCTGCTAATAACATGACCAAAGATCTTAAGGATGCAGATGAACAAGCTAATGTATTTGCTGAAGGTGGTGATTTAGGAGATCCTAATATGCCTACAGGAGTTGTAAAAGAATCTGAAGAGGCTACAGAAGATATGGGAAGGGAAACTAAACCTATCACTGATGAACAAGTACAAAGAGTAGCTTCATCTAATATTAAAGAAGAAAAGATTCCAGGTGGTAGATCTAATTCTGAAGTAAGAGAAAAAGCAACTGAACTATTTGATCCTATGGAAATATCTGTAGGAATTAAAGTAGAAATGGAACATACAGATAGTATTGAAGCTGCAAGAGAAATTGCTTTAGATCATCTTGTAGAGAATAATGATTACTATACTAGACTATATCATATAGGACTTATTGATGAAGACCTTTCAGAAGAGGAAGAACAGTTCTTAAAAGACAAATGGGCTCAAATAGAAGGTGCTGAGGAACTTTCTCCTGAAGAACAGTCAATTGATCAACCAATTGATGAAAGTGCCTTAGAACAGCCAAATGAGGCCTTAAATGAGATTCCTATGGATCAACCTCAAATGGAAGGACAACAGTTTGCTTCAGGAGGTTCATTAGATGGAGGTTATGCTAAGAATAATCCATTTGGAACTGCATTATATAGAAAAGGTTGGGCACATCCATTTAGGAGAAAACCTGAGGGAATTAATCCTAATAACTCTATAATAGGAGAAGCTACTTCATATCCTATTCCTCCAGAAAGACAATTATTCACTATACCTGACATTACTGGTGGATATGATCAATCTGATCCTATGTTCTATCTTAGGAATAATGAAAGAAGAACTCCTCCTGTTATTAAAGGTGGAGAAGATGAAGTATCAACAACTAAAGCTAGTCCTAAAACTACTGCAAAAGTAATCAAGAATGAAATATCTCCAATGACCACTTTACCTTACAGTGGAGAAGTTCCTACTTTAAATCCTATATTAAAAGAACCTGAATTAGCAAAAGCTAGAACACAAACTTATCCTAATGAAGAGCCTTCTAGTTGGGAAGATTATTTGAGTCTATTACAATATGCTCCTGTTTTAGGAAATCTTATAGGTGCAGCTACAGTAGGAAAAGCTGAAAGAATTAATCCTGCTAGAATTACACCTCAACAATTAAATGATTATCTGCAATATAATCCTATTGATCCTAATACATATATGAATCCTATTCTAGCTCAAGCTGCTAATGCAAGAAGAGCTATGGCAGATGCTAGTGGAGGTTCTAGAGCTTCTATGTTAGCAGCTAATTTAGGACTCAATGCACAATCTCAAAATGCAATATCTCAAGCTGCATTACAAGCTGAAGCTGTTAATGAACAAAGAAGATTACAGTCTGCTGAATTTAATAGAGGCACTAATCAATTTAATGCTTCAGAAAGAGCTAGAGCAGAACAATTTAATACTAGTGCTAAGATGCAAGCAGATGATATTAATGCAAGAAATAGAGCTGCTAGAAGAAATGCTATTAGAGGGTATTTAACTGGTGCTGCTCAAGGATTAGGTGGTATAGGAAGAGAACAAGCATATAGAAATACAATTAAAACTATGGGTCTTGATTATTATTTGGATGCTTTGTCTAAGGTTAAATATAAAAAATCCTAAATTAATTTGGAATAATTTTAATTAATTAGTATCTTTGTGAAATGTTGCATTTAGTTTGTATATATTATAGTAACTAAGTGCAACACTCACATTAAATCAATAAATATGGCAGTTAATTACTATGATCAATTTCAACCACTGACATATAATCCAATGAGTTTACAGGAGATGTTAATTGGACCTCAGATGATGCAACAGAAACATGATGAAGCACAAGCTTTATTAGATCAAGAGTCATTATTTGATGTTCCAGCTCTCTCTGTAGATCAACCTGGAGTACAAGAGTGGATGGATAAATATAAAAGTAATATAAATGAATTAGCTGATAATCTATTAAGATCTGGTTATAATAAAGATCTTGCTAGGAAAGCTAGGAGAATATTACAAGAAAAACAAGAAGCTACATCTAGTAGAGGATATCTAGGAAAGGCTAATGCAGCCTATCAAACATATCTCAAGAATGTAGAAGATGAAAAGAAAAGATTAGAAAAGGGAGAAATTAATAGAGATCAATTTCAAAGAGGACTTGCTATTGCTTTACAAAGGTACAATCAAGCTGGAGGTGCCTCTAAAAATGCTTCATTTGATCCTTGGTATTCAACTAAAGCAATTGATCTTCAAGATTTAGTTTCTAAATATGGTAAAGAAATAACACCTCAAACTATTGCTAGAGATTTAGGATATAAATATGATCCTACCACTGGTATTATCACAGATAGTTCTAATAAGACTGTCACAATAAGTCCAGAAAGAATTAGTCAAGTTATTCAAAGTAGAATAATGAGCAATCCTGAAGCAATGGCTTATCTTAAAGAAAGAGAACAATTAGGATTATCTGATGGAGTTATGAATGAGCTAAGTAGATTAGGTGCTGAAGGAGCTCTTACATTTGCTAGAAATGATAGTGAGACTAAGACTAGTTATGACTTTGGTTTATTTAAAAAATTCCAGCAAGGTTTCTTTGAATCAGAGCAAATGAATAAAGATGCTGTAGCTAAAGTTCTTTCTTTAGATAATATGCCTATTGAAAATCTTGCTGAGATTGCTAAGAAGGGAACAGAAACAGACATGGTTTGGACACAAGGAACTTCTGGTCCTGGAACACCTGGAATGCAAATTCCTTTACTTGCAGGAAAGTTTATGGGATTAACTAAAGGAAGTTTGACAAAAGAAGATCAAGATGAAATTCAAAAATTTGTAAATCAACAAATAGATAATCAATATAATATCTATAAATCTACTGGAGCTAATATATCTAGAGATGATATTTTAAATTGGGAAGATAATTGGGCAAAAAATACTAAAACTACTTTAGCATTTAATATGGTTCCTAGTGCAATGTATGAGGAGAAATATGCTCAAGATATAGATAAAATTAAAAATGGTTCCTTCCCAGGTTCTATACAAGATTGGACTATAGATGGAGAAGCATTAGAAGATGCAGATGATTGGATAGATAGTTTGGGATATGATCCTAAAAAGAATCCTGTATCATCAGTGTCTACAGGCTTTGCTGCAAATGGAATGATGGCCACTTGGATTACTATGAAAGATGGAAAAACTTATACTGCTATAAGAAAACCTACAGAATCTGACCAAGCTAAGTTTGCTACTGCTAATACTCTATTTAATAAGTTCTATAGTAATGAAAGAGGTAAAATTCAATTTGCTAATCCTAAGACAGGCTATCCAATTGAAATGACAAAAGTTATTACTCCAGATGGTTTAAAAGCTTCTATAGTATTTAAGAAGCCTTCTTATAATAATCAAGGGCAACTTGTTGGTTGGACTATTGATACAGATTTTATGGATGGACAATCTAGTATAGACTATAATAGAGCAATTCAAAAATTAACTCCTTTTGTATTAAAAGATAAATATGTTAATAGATACTCAAAACAGAGAGAATCTTATTGATAATGAGATTCCAGATATAACTGATAGTATTAAAGTTGATAAAGAAGGGAGAAGGTATATAGATGATCCTAACACTCCTAATGGTAGGACTTATCTATATGATTCACCAGTAACTAACTATGATATTATGAAGAAGGCTGCTGAAGAGGATATTTTACCAGAGTCTTGGTTAAGTAACAGCCCAATCTCTTATCAAGTAGCTGATGGTTATGACACTAATATGTCATATGATACACTGTTAAATCCTGAATTAAGAGAAGATTATTTTGCTAAACAACAATCTCTCTTAGGATTAGCAGGAAAAAGTTTAGTTAGAGGAGTATCTGCAATTACAGCAGGTACTCTTGAATCATTAGGATATTTAGTAAATCCTAATACATATAAGGCTCTATTTGGAGGAGAAGTTGATGAATTTGAAAATCAATGGTCTAAGACATTTAGAGAATTAAAAGAATCTATGAATGATCTTACAGATCCCATTTATAGAACAATGCAATCTAAATCTGATAGTTTATGGTCAGCTATGTTTGATGCAACATTCTGGGCAGGTAATGCTGAAAGTATAGCCACTACATTATCTCTTATGATTCCAGGTATGGCTATTGCAAAAGGATTTGGAGGAGCTGGAAAACTTTTAGGTGCAACTGCTAAGACTGCTGCTAAAATGGCATCTATTGGTGGTGCATTTGGAAGTAGAATTATGGAATCTGGAATGGAAGCTAAAGAAGCTTTTGATTCTTTCATAGAACAACATAAATTAGATGATGAATATGTAAATGATGAAGCTAAATTAAGAATAGATGCAGGTAAAGTTGCTTCTATGACTATGCAAGCTAATATGCCTTTATTCTTAATAGATGCATTTCAGTTTGATAGTATTTTACATGGTTTTACTTCATTTAAAGATGCAGCAACTAGAGCTAAGAGATTGGCTAATGTGGCATCTAAATATGGATGGAATGCTTTATCAGAAGGTACTGAAGAAGGGATTCAATATGTAATTCAAAAAGAAGCTGAGTATAATGCTATTCAAGATCCTGAAGTTAAAAAACTTTTAGGAGAAACATTCTCAGAAAGATGGGATAAATATACTGATGATATTGAGTTTAAGACTTCTATCTTATTAGGAGCTGCAGGTGGTGGTCTATTTAGTGCTGCTGGTCCTATTATTAATAGAGTATATGATAAGGCTCTTAATAGACTTAACAGTTATAATGCTGCTAAGGAAATAGCTGCTCTTAAGAATGATAAGAATGCTTTTGATCAAATTACAGATATTGAATTTGAAGATCAAGTAGCAAAACATTATAAAGCAGATACATTAGACACTCTTATCTCAACTTATAAAGATAAATTAAACACAGTTCCTGAAGATCAAAAACAGACTGTACAAGCTTATGTAGACAGATTATCTAGTATTCAAGAAACATTAACTAGTCTAAGTAAATTTGACCAGTTTAAGAATAATAAGAAATTAGCATTAATGTATGCTTTGACTGAACAAGATGGTTATAAACAAGAAGATCTTAATAAAGTTCTTATTGGAGAATTATCCAGTGCAGTTCAAACTACATTAGCTGATCAAGAATCTAAAGCTGAATTAAATGATGTTATTGCTGCTTTAAGAGTACAAGCATCTAAGCAAGTATTAAAAGACTTTAGCTCTCTTAAGAGAATAAATGAAATAGATTCTAATATCTATAAGAAGATTTATAAGAATCATATTGAAGGACAAAAAGCTTTAGGTAATCTATCTGGTAAGAATATTAACATTGAGGATGTCTTAGCAAAGAATCCTAAAATTGAAGAAATAGCTTATAACTTAGAAAGAAACTTTGCAGAAAGAGGTATTTCTATTGAGATTATAAAAAGTTTAAATAAATATAAAACTGCAGCTAAAAAAGAAGAAACTAAATCTTCTCCTAAAGCCACAGAAACAAAAACTGAAACTCCAGTATCAGAACCTAAATCTGAGACTAGTGAAGACAAGAAAGAAAAAGAAAGTGTTCCTTCAGGCAGCACTGATGTAGTAGGAGCTAATGCTTTTGGTCTTAATAAGAAGAAAGAAGAAAAAGTAGAAGAAACCAAACCTACTCCTAAAAAAGAAGAAGGAGAACCTGAACTAGAAACTGATCCTGATGCTTTAGCTGAAGAATATGATGATTTTGAACAAGCTTTTACTAATGCTTTCTCTAAAGATTTATTAGAACCAACTGAAGGTGAAGATGTTGAAGGAGAAAAGTCTGTAAAAGAAATGGTCAATACTGGAGCTGAATCTATTCTTAATGCTCCTAGTTTTAGTGACTATTTAAATAGTAAAGCACAGGCAGCTAAAGCTAGTGTTAAAAGTACTTTAGCTAAGAATATTTATGACACAGTAATAGCTAATGAAGAGGATCAATTAAGAGACTTTGATTTTAATACTCCTACACAATCTCAAGCATTAGCTGCTGCATCTAAGTTCATTGATTTAGGTGGAGACTTTATGGCAGGTCAATTATTGTATGAAGCAATGTCAGAACATAGACCTGTTGGAAATAATCTATTAGGAGCTGAAGACTTAGCAATATTTGATCAAGTATTAGATCATATACAAAAATTACAAGAAGCTAAACAATATGCTGATGTAAAGAAAGGAACTCCTATAGATAACACTATTCCTAGAGAAAATCCTAATGATGATCAACAGAAAGATCCTGAAGAACCTGAAGTCATTAAAAGAGATCCTTTAAGAATCTTTTCATTTAAATATAGAACAGAGTCTTATACAGGAGCTAATGGGAAACCTAGATTAAGAAATCTAGAACAAGATGCAACTTCTAAAATATATAATAGTTACATTAACTTTGATGAGACTATTAAGCCAGAAGTAGCTAATGTAGGTTCTACTGTATTCTTTGGTATTCCTGAAGACTTCTTAAAGAATCAATCTAAAGCTGAAGATGCTGATATTCTTGTCTATGATGAAAACAATAATGGTATTTCATGGATAAGAAAAGAATTTACTGCTACTAAGTTTGGAGCTAATGATATTCAAATGGCTGAACTTAAGAAGCAAAGAGCTCTATTATATCAACAAGCACTTAAACATACAGGAGAAACTATTCTTATTAATGGTAAGAGGGTTATTCCTTGTAATGTATCTTCAACTATTACTGCTAAATCATATGGTTTAATTACACATGATGCAGAAAACTATTATCCAATTAAAGATGCATTACAAGTAGATAATAATAGTGAAATTACTTTAGGAGCTGTTGTAGGTTCTGAAACTAGTAGCTATTCATTTGTAGTTCCTAATCCAAATATTCCAGGATGGCACACACCTCCTATGGATGAAGTGAGAACTGGACATATATTTGCTTTAGTTCAAAGTGCTAATGGAACATACTATCCTTTAAGAGTCTATACTAGAAAGTTCTCAGAGATTAATAAAGACTCTAAATTATATAGATATTATGACAAACATATCAAAGATGCTTTTAATGCAATACAAGATGATAATGCAGCTAAATCTAGTATGGCCTCTGATTCTTTAAATAGATATGTTGTTATTAGACTTATTAAGAATAACAATGCTGAATTACCTTACATGAAACAAGAATGGGTAGGTAATCATTATGAAGATGTTGAGGCTATGACTAGAGAACAAGCTCTTCAAGCAATTCAAGATTCTCTTATTAATATTCCTGCAAACTTCTTAAACTCTGGAGATAATATGATGAATGCAATCTTAGATTCAGATGTATTACAAATGAATATTATTCCAGGAGAACCTTTCCATTCACCTACATATAGTTATAGTAGTAACTTAGTTACTTTAGAGGAAACTGCTCCTATTGAAACTAAAGTTGAGCCTACTAAAAAAGTAAAAGTTACAGAACCTAAAATAGCTGAACCTGTAACAGATCCAGTTGAGAAATCTTTTGAAGATAATTCTGCTCCTAAGAAAGTAGAAGATGTTCCTCAAAAACCTAAGAAAAGAGGTAAGTTATTAAATCCTAATTCTAAACTAGCTCAACATCTTAAAGGGAAGAACATAGTTAAACCTGACCTTTCTAGAAAAGATGAATGGGGTAAAGATATGGATAGATATAGATTATCTTCTGATGAAAATCTTCAAAAAATTAACTTAGAAAAAGAACTTAATTGGTTAAAAGAAAACTTACCTCAGTTATCTGAAAATGATCTTGTTAAGATTCATAAAGGTCTTATTAATGTAGGAAGTTTAACTGCATGGGGAAGATTTAAAGATGGTATTATTGAAATATCAGATCAAGCTGCAGAAGGCACTGCATATCATGAAGCTTTCCATGCTGTATTTAATATGTTCTTAACTGAATCTGAGGCTAATGTTCTTTTAAATAAAGCTAGAAAGAAGTTTAATTTAGAAGGCAGATCAGATGTTGCAGTTGAAGAACACTTAGCAGATCAATTTAGAGAATATGTAAATGACAATGCTAAGACTAAATCTATTCTAGATAAGATTAGTGATTTTTTTAAGAATATCTACCATATTATAAAAAATAAGTTACATCTCAATCCTAGTATTGAGCAAGTATTCTATGATATTAATAGAGGTAGATATGCACATTATAAGGTAAAAGGTAATAAGTTAGTAGAAAGAACTTGGCTTTCAAATATTACTCCATCTGTTTATAAGAGAAGAGTAAATATGTTAGTTGATGCTTTTGAAGATCTTATTGATAACTTAGTTACAGACTATCCTAATCTTAGCAGAACAGAAGTTATTAAACAAAATAGTATTGAAGATTATATCTTAGCTATTCATGATCAATTCTATGATGCTGTTCATGGTTCAGATCCTGTATACACTACTCCTGAAAGTAGAGATGCAGTAGATCTTATGTTAGATGAGCTACTTACATTTGATGCTGAAGGTAATCCTATATTTGGACAATTAACTCTTGATGTTCTTAAAGAGATATCTACACTTGAAGGAGTTACATTTAAAGCTAAACAAATTGTTGATGCTGATATGAATGTGCAAGATCAAGCAGAAGACTTTATGAATGATGAAGACACTGTAAAACAAGAAGGATGGCAAATAGATCAATCAACTGTGGCAGCAATAACTAAACTAAGACAAAGTACTAGAAACATAATTAGGAGAATTCCTAAAGTAAGACCTGATGGAACTTTAGTAGCTCCTGATGATTTAGGATATCAACCATATATGAGTTCAACAGAAGTGTTTGCAACATTATTAGGAAGACTTTCTAATATGTCTAGACCTTCAGATCTCTTAACTTCATTAGAAGCTATGAGAACTAATTTCCCATGGGTTGCTCCTATTATAGATAAAATAAATTCAGATCCCAAGATTAAGACTGACTTCTATAATTCATTTAGAAGTGATGCTGTAGAATATATGTTAGTACAATCTCAAGATGATGGTACTATGAGAGTGTTCCCAGGTAATGCTCTTAATAAGGGAGATGAAGTGACTAAAACATGGTCTTCTAATCTAGCAATGGCAGATAAGACCAAAGAAGAATTAATTACTGATATTGATAAAAGTCTTAAGAAAATAATAGAACTTAAAACTAAGTTTTCTTCTAATCAATTTAGATTAGGAACACTTAAGACTTGGATTAATAATTGGAAGAGTGGTCCATTTGTAAATGCTGATCTTAAGAAATATACTAAAGAACTTGCTGAAGCTTCTCATGTATTAGGTTTTGATTTTACACCTGATGAATTATATAAAATATTCTCTTCAAGTTTTGTAAAACAAGAGTTTAATAAAACTACTTTAAGACCTCTTGATGAAGTAATGCTTAACTTATTTAAAGTGTTCAATGCATCTAAACAGATTCTTAGTAAAGAGGACTTTAAAGATAGACAAAACTTATATGCAGAATTAGAATTACTTCCTGTTAAGAGAGCAATTACTGAATTAGGAAGAAGAGCTGCAAGTGTAAGATCAGATTTATATGAATCTTCCTTAAGAGAAGATGGTAAGACTTATTCAACCAATGTTACTCCATCATTTATTGGTAAGTTGTTTAAGAGACTTACAAATCATAATGATTTAAGTCAATTTGAAACATTTAAGAAAAGCTTTTTCTATACTGATAATAAGGGTGAATTTACTCATCCTTGGTTAAAAGAGTTATATAGAGCTGCTAAAAATCCTTTTAGTACTATAGAAACTAGAGTCTCCACATTCTTACATAAAGATAAAGTTAAATATACAGAATTAAGTAAACCTGATTTTCTTGGTTCTAAGATTAACTTATGGTATAATAATGGAGCTCAAATGTATAGCTACTATATGACTCCTATTCCTTCTGATGGTTCTTCTATGCCTGTTATAAGATTTAGAAAATATGCAATTGAAGATTGTATGGATGGTCTTATAGCATTAGCTAAGAGTGAAATCAATAGAATTGAAGTTGTTAAGAAAAGACAAGCTCTTATAAAAGAAGGTAAGATTCATGAGATTATTAATTTTGATAGAAGAGGAGACAAATTCTTAATGTTCCCATTCTTAAACAAATATAATATCAATGATCTTAAGAGCTCTGAAGAAGACTTAAGAAATTATATTGAACAAGCTGTTGAAGAAGGATTTGAAGCATTTAAGAAAGATCCTAACTTAGATCCTACTAAATATGATAAGAGAATTAGTGAAGTTGTTTTGAAACAGTTCTATTATAATGATCTTATGGCTCAGATGAGTATTCTTACATTAACATCTGTAGACTTAGCTTTCTATAAAAGTGATATTGACTTCTTTAAGAGAAATAAACAAATTATGTCTCCTGGTCATTATGGTGATTGGGAATCATTAGGAATTCCAGAGAAGTTCACTGCAATAAGACTAAAAGATAATGAGATACCTTCTCTTGTAGGAGAACAATATTATACTAATCTTAGAGCTAATGGTGTTAGTGTTGCAGAAGCTATGACTATTGCAGCTAAATTTGGTTATAGTAATGCAACAGATTCTGAAGGCAAGAGAATTGTTAAACTTCCTAATGGTAAGACTATTAAAAGTGGTCTTAATAATAGTACTGATGGCCAGACATTCATAACTCTAGATAGATACAGAAATATTGCTAGAATGAACTCTAAATGGGATGATTCTAAAGAAGCTTCTTATCAAAGAATTAAGAATGGTACTTACAATATGGAAGACATCTTAACATTCTCATTACAGCCTATTAAACCTTATATGTATGCACCTCATACTATAGATGCTAATGTAGACTATAATGGAGGAAGAACTTCAATATATCAACCATTACAAAATAAAAACTCTGAAGCAGTCCTTATTCCTCAAATGTTGAAAGGTAATAAACTTTTAACTGCATTAGCAGAAGGTATGGAAGCAAATGGCATTGATGCTGTTTACTTTGAATCTGCTGTTAAAGAAGGAATAGAATTAAATACTTCAGAAGAGATTAAAGAAAAACAAAGAGCTAAAGGAGAACAAGTATTACCTGATGCTATTCTTAAGTTTAATGGAGATCCTAATGAACTAAAAAATGTAGTTAAATATGAATTAAGTAATGATGACTATATGCATCAAATGGATACTCCAGAACACTTTAAAGATGCTTTACAATTACTTGGTTCTCAATTTAGAAAACATATTATTGCAAACTTAGGACAAGATGCTAAATTCAGTCTTAATGGTATAGAATATAATGGACTTGAGATTGCAGATCTATTTGATAAAATCTTAGCATGGAATTATGATAAGAACTTTAAGAAGGTTCAAGATAAGATTGGTTCTATAGAAGGTCTAGCACAAGAATTACAAAATTCAGTAATGCAAAGAAAATTTGCTGAAAATACTGTAGAGGCTGTACAATTAATGAATTGGAAAGGACAAAAAGTATTTAAATTACCTCTATACTTCCCAATACAATCTAATAGAATATTCCAAATGATTTCATCTATCTTTAGGAATAATATTGTTAGAAGTAAAATTAATGGTGGAGCTTTATATCAAGTGTCTTCTTATGGATTTGATGATAGACTTAAAGTTCATATGAAAGATGGCCATATTGAGTATGTAGATGCTATTGTTCCATATATGTATGGTAAACATCTAGCTAAATATGCTAATGCAGATGGAATGATTAATACATCTAAAATAGAAGATAAGGAACTTCTTAAGATGATATGTTATAGAATTCCTACTGAAGACAAATATTCAGGTGTACCATTAAGAATTGCAGGATTTAGCTCACCTGCAGAAGGAGGTATTATTAAGTTGCCTGCAGACATATTAACTATTACAGGTTCTGACCTGGACATAGACAAAATGTATTTTATGACTTATGCAACTAAATATACTCCTGGTTCTTATGACTTAGGAAAAATCAGATCTTTCTTAGTTAATAATGGTTATCTTAATGATAGATTTACTACTGGTGATTATAAATCAGAATTAGAGTATTTAAGAAATCTTTTAGAGTCTTATGATGAAGGAAATAAATTAAGTGAAGAAGAGACTAAAGCAATGTCTGAAGTTTCTAAACTCTTAAAAGAATATCCTCAATTGATTAAACAAGATTCTAAATTAGAAAAGATTAAATATGATTATAATAAAGCTCCTAAAGATCAATCTGTAGAAGCAAGCAATAATGCTTTAATTGATATTGCTTACTCCATCTTAACATCTAATGATGCCTTTAAGACTATGGTAAGTGGGGCTAACATAGAGATGTTCTCTAGAGTTATTGATACATTAGCAACTGTTGAAAAGTCCAATAAAGATGAAGGACATGGTATGATGGATCCTATCTATCTAACTAATACTTTCTATGAGTATATGGCAGGAAAAGCATTAACTGGTGTATTTGCTTCTAATAGTGCTAACCATTCAATGTTGCAATTCTATGATGTCAACTTTAAGAGTTCTCCTATCTACTTAGATGGTAAAGGAGCTCAAAGAATTAGTCCTGTTAAGACTCTTGATGGCACACAGAATGTAACTAATGTATTAGGATCATTCTTAGCAACAGTAGTAGATAATGCTAAGACTTTGACAGCTTCTAAAGTTAATCTAAATCTATTTACTGCTAGTACTTATACTTTATTATTAAGACTTGGACATAATCCTGAAACAGTAATGTATTTTATGTCTCAGCCTTCATTAAAACAATTATCTGATAGAGTATTAGCATCTGGAGATTTATTTAACTTTGATTCTATCTTAAATAATCTTATTACAGAATATGAGAATTCTCTTGATAAGAAACTTTTAGAAGATGTAAATAAAGGTAGAATTAAATTCTATTTCAATCAAGGAGATTTAATTACAGCAATTAATGACTATTATAAAGGAACTAATCCCCAAATAGAAAATGCTAAACAAATCTTAGTATTGAAAGCATTTAAGAATCTTATTACTCCTTCTACTACTTTAAGACAAATTAACTCAGCAATGAGATCTGAAACTTATGGTTCTGCTCCTACATATGGAGATATGGAATCTCAAAGAATGAAATTCTTAAAGTTGAAGGCTAAACAAAGTGTTGAAGGACTTGATGATGTCTTAATATGGATGTCAAGAGGTGAGAAGTATGAAGAATTTATGGAGAGTCCTATTACTAAGAAATCTTTTGTTGCAGCCAATACAAATGGTGTAGTTGAGTATATGAGATATACTGATAAACTATCTCCATTTAATAAAAGCAACTTTAACTTTATTAAGAATACTGTAGCTAATGGAATTAAAGAGGATCTTAATGGATCAGATATTGATGCTATTAATGAAATGGTAATGAACTATTTTACTAAACAATTAGACTTCTTTAAATTCAATGAAAAACAGACTAAAGCATTGATCTATGAATATCCTAAGAGATTCTCTAAGATAGTTGAAAATGATCCTTATCTTAAGAATGTTAATGAATTTACTAAGAGATTGTCAGTTCAAACATTACCTCAAAGAACTCTTAATGGTAGAGAAAGACTACAAATTATTAAATACAGTGGATCTAGATTTGATAATGAAGTTGCAAAAGATGAATCAATCAGAGCTTATGAATATTTATGGAGAACTCCTAAATATACCAAGTTAGCTGAAGATTTATTAAAATATAACTTTGTTCTTAATGGTTGGGGATTAAATAACAATAGTTTCAATCATGTTATTCCAATCTCTATGATCAATAATATTCCTGGCTTTAATGAATTGTTTAGAGAGCAAATATTCACTTCAGATTTATTAGTAAATGAATCTCTAGCTGATGATTTCTTCTTAAATAACTATAGAGATAAAAGACTTGTTCCTGAGTTTACTAAAGAGACAAGTGGTGTTAAATTTATAGGAAATAAAGATCATACAGGACTAGAAGTGGAAAAGTTCTCTGATGGTGTAACAATCTTTGAGATTGGGGAGGATCAAGATAAGCCTTATAGATTCTTGAAGTTTAACAATAATGGTAAAATAGAATTATATAAACATACAGGACAAACTCAAACTGAATATACTTATACTAGAGTTGGTGCTTTAGGAACAGGTCAAATATTTGAATTTGGTTCTGGTGAATCTATATTTGCTTCTAATAATCTTTCTTCTAAGACTCAAGATAAAGTCTCTGTAGATGCACTTCTTAAAGCTCATGATGCTACTGTGGAGATAGAGTTATCTAAACATTCTGATAAATCTGACTTTACTAAGGAAGGTATAGAAAAAACAGATAATGCTTTAAAAGAAGTCTTTAATTCAGATATATTTAAGAAAACTGCAGAAGAAATTAAAAATCATTGTAAAGGTAAATAACATAATGGGGGTGAGATAGTATCAATCCCCCTATAATTTTTAAAATATGAAAATTTGTCCAAATTTAAGTAATCCACAAGTTAAAGAAGACTTTGAAACTCTAGTAACAATATTTGGAGAAAATGAAGCTTATTATCTTTGGAATAAAAATGGAGGATATTTTTTAGACAGGACATCTGAAGGAGATCTTAATACTATTTATACTACTGCTTATGAAAATTATAATAATAAAGAATATGCTTTAAAGGTTGCAGCTTTAGAACTTCTTAAAGGAGAATATCAAATTGAAGATATTAAACCTACAAAAACAACTACTACTATTGAATTAGGGAAACAAGTTCTAAACAATATCTTAGAAGGATATGGAATGAATAGTAAAGGTCAATTCAAATTAGAGGAAGATCAAGCTATTAGTCTTAATGATGCTATTCATGCTGCAGGATTAAAAGATGTTAATGTTGTATCTATAGGAAACAAATATCAATTATATGATAATAGTCTTAATAAGTATGTTCTTCCTAAAGATATTAAAAATAATCCTAAATATGTATTATCTGCATCAGATTTACAATCTTCAGTTAAGACCAGAATCTTAGAAGAATTAAAAAAACTAGGGGTAAAAGTTGATGTTGTAGATTCTTTAAATTCTCAATATGGAATAGATGCTGTAGCAGTTGCAGATATTACAAGTAAAGCAATTAAGTTTGCTAATAATGAAATTTCTTTTGAGGCATTAGGTGAAGAAGGAGCTCACTTCTTTGTTGAAGCAATGAATGATACTCCATTTATTAATAGATTAATGAATCTTGTAAAACAAAATGAGGCTTATAAATCTATTTTAGGAGATGATTATAGTACTTATAGTCAAGTTTATAGAAACAATGAAGATATGTTAGCAAAAGAGGCTATAGGAAAGCTTCTAGGGCAATATCTCACTGATCCTAATACTCTTGCTTATAAGCCAGCTAAAAGTCTCTTAGAAAGGCTCTGGATGGCCTTAAAATCAATATTTGCTTCTAAGAATACACAAGATCTTGATAGACTATTAAATTCAGAATTGCAACAGTTTGCTCATGATATTTTAATGGGTAAAGCTACTAAAATGTCTAAAAAATCTCTATGGAAGTCATCTTCAGATAAACTATTTAGAATCTCTAATAAAGCTTCTAAGTTAGAAGAAGTAATGAAAAAGATGATTGAGACAGAAGGACTAAGATTAAAAATCTTTGAATCTTCTGCTTTTACTAACATTCAAACTATAGAGAATCAAAAGAATATTATTGCAGACTTAGTTGGAGCATTAGAAAAAGGAACTGTTAAAGAAAGAATTGCATCTTATATTTCAAATTCCACTTACATTATTAAAGAAATGACTGATATGTTAGCTAGAGAAGAGGAGTTACAATCTAAGAACTCTATTTCTAAATCAGCTCATGTTGCTAGAAGAATGAAGTCATTTATGAATTCTGTAAGACCTATTGTAAATGAAATGCAGACTTATATTAAAGAAGACAATAGTGATCCTGAATTTAATAAAGAACTAAGTACTACCATTAATGAATTCTTAGCAGAAGCTAATTATGTGAATAATGAACTTCAATATAAGATGTTTAATATCTTTGCTAAGTTTATTGGAATGAATTTTGATAAATTTGCTGATGTAGAAAATCCATTTGGTGAGAAATTAACTAAAGAACAAGTTATTGAAAAGATTGCTATGGCAGATAAAGATAATAACTGGTTTAATAGATATATCTCTGCAGCTAGTGATAATCCAGATATTGTTATTAACCTAGTAAGTATGTCTCTTAAGAATTCAGAACATGATGTAAGAATGAAAACTCAAAATGCTGAATATAGATTAAGAAATGCTTATATGAAGTTAAGAGATGCTGGAATTACAGATCTTACAGTATTCTTAGAAAAAGATTCAGAAGGCAATTATACTCAAAACTTTATTTCAGAATGGGACTATTCAGGATATGAAAAAGCTAAAGAAGAATTCTTAAAAGAACTATGGAGTAAATTTCCTCAGAATCCTTATGAAAGAAATAAAGCTTTTGCTGCTGATCCTACTCTTGAGAAAGAATGGACTAGTATGTGGGCTGATTTTAATATGAAATGGGTTGAAAGAGTTAAAGGATGGGAAAATATTATGATGCAAAAGAAAAATTCTCTTCCTAAATCTGAATATCTAAGATGGAAAGCTAAGAATATTAGAGAATTTATGGATACTAAAGGCAATGTCCATTTCTCTCCTAGTGTTTATGGAGAATTAGCACATCCTAAAGTTAAGAGTAAAGCTTTTAAAGAACTTAAAAAAGATCCTGCTAAACTAGAATTCTATAATACTCTTAATAGTCTTATGCAAGAAGCTCTAGATATGTTGCCTCATAATATTAGAGGAGTTACACCAAATATGGCTCCTAGAACAAGAGCTACATTTAATGAAAGATTAACTCAAGAAGGTCTTAGAGGAGCATTTAAAGGTGAAGATTTCTTATCATCTATTGAAATTAGAGCTGATGAAGATCAATTTGGTAATCAATATCAAGAATCATTACAAGACTTTGAAGGTAATACAGTTCAATTCTTACCTATATATTATACTGCTAAGATTAAGAATGCCACATTCTCTACAGATGTTTTAGGATCAGTATTACAATTCTATAATATGGCTTCTAACTATAATATTAAATCTAGAATGATTGATATATTAGAAGTAGGTAAAGATGTATTATCAGAAAGACTTGTTAAGATTGGTAATAATGGATTAGAAAGTAAAGTGTCTATTCCTATCTTAGGAAATCTTATACAGAGAAGAAATAAAGAGAAAGCTGAGGCATTATTTAAAGGATATAAGACTCTTATTAATAAAGGACTATATGGTGAGTATCAAGAAAAAGAAGGTTCATTTAGAGTATATCTTCCATTCTATGGTGAAGTTAATGTAGATAGAGCTAAATTAGCCAACTTAGGAAGAGATGCTGTTACATATATGATGTTAGCTGGATCTCCCTTTGTAGGACTTGCTAACCAATTTACTGGAGAATTAACTATTCTTAATGAAGCTGCTTCTAAGAGATTCTTTACAGCTAAAGACAGAGCATTTGCATCTAAAGAAATCTTAAAACTCATGCCTGAGTTTATGAAAGAAGTTGGAGATATAACTCCTGACTCTAAATTATGGTATATGATGTCTTATTTTAATATCTTAGGAGAATATGATCAACATATGCAAAATGTTAAGTCTAATGTGAAGAATAAACTTATGAGGGCTCTTACAGGAGATTCTTTAATGGCATTTATATCTTCTGGTGACTTTATGAATAAATTAACAGTTAGTATTGCTCTTATGCATCATACTAAAGTTCTTAATGCTGAAGGAAAAGAAGTGACATTATATGATCAATTTGAAGTAAAAGATGGTATTCCTGGTCTTAAAGAAGGAACTAAGAATCTAGATGGAACAGCTTATACTAAAGAAGATCTTAAAGCATTCTTCAATAGACAAAGTAAACTAAATGCTCAACTATTTGGTATGGTTGACAATATAGATAGAGCTCCTGCTCAAACTAAAGCTATTGGTAGAATGTTATTAATCTTTAGAACATTTATGGGCCCTCACTTAAATAGAAGACTCTCTAAGAATAAATTAGATACTTCATTAGGAGTCTATACTGAAGGATACTACAATACATTTGGTAAATTCTTAAAGACAATAGCTAAAGATGCTGCTCATGCTAGATTTAGTATTTTAACTAATTGGAATAATCTTACTGAAGGTCAAAAACAAAATATGGCAATAGCTTTAACTGAAATGGCTTCTATGGCTGTTATGGCCACTTTAGTATTTATCTTAGGAGCATTAGCAAAAAGTGCTGGTGATGATGAAGAGAAGAGATTAAGAGCATTACAGTTAATGATTGCTAGAACTAATTCTGAAATTGCTGCATTATCTCCATTTGGTCTCTTAGGAGAAACAACTAGAATATTTCAATCTCCTACTGCTTTAATGGGACTTGTAGATAGAGTTACAGATATTCTAAATATCACTAATTTATTTGAAACATATGAGTCTGGTACATTTGAAGGCTATAATAAAGGTCTTATTAAAATGCTAAGATTGATTCCAGGTAATAGATTAGTATTTGACTTCTTAACAGTAGAAGATAAATTAAAGTTCTATGGATTAGATTAATTAAAAAAAACTAGGGGGAAGACTTGTGATCTTCTCCCTTTTATTTTTTAAAATACTCCATTCATCATAGCATTTCCTACTACTCCAACTTCTGGAGCTGAAAAAGTATAAGTTCTATAACCACCATTAGAATTACCAAATTGTGCCCAATTTAAAGAATCTACTAATGTATACCATTGTGAATATTTACCATTATCTTTATTGGTTAAGTTTATAATAGATTGTTCTATACTATGAACTTCATAATTAGGACTAATCTTCTTTCCTTCATCAATAAGCATATCTTTTAAATCACCTGCAATATCCTTACAAATATAGAAAAGTTTTTCTAAATCTTCATTATTACCTATTACATAATCAAAATGTTTATCTGCTATATTAACAGCTTGGTTTTCAGAATCATGACTGTCTTTCTCTCCATTAGGATTTCTAATTTTTATAAAAATAAAACCTTTATCTTTTAAAGCTTCAAATTCATTATTAAACCTACAATCAGGAACTATTATTACATTTTGATTTATC
>UMAM01030533.1_pt1 | contig 32633 bp, 36 predicted proteins | sample 1963711 | NCBI WGS metagenome assembly UMAM01 (sample SAMEA4835916, study PRJEB28245) | human gut metagenome | biome: gut microbiome; material: fecal sample | place: Denmark | collected 2008
GGCGACCGTTGCGCCGCCGCCTGCGGCGGAGAAAGGCGCGGCGGTGAGGTGAAGAAACAAGGAGCAGCGCGAAGCGCTCCAAGCGAGCAATGCGACTATGTTTCTGAGGGGCAACTTCAAGTCCTTCTGCCCCTGCCAAAGCAAAGCTCTGAAATCGTTGGTATATAACGGCTTCAGGGCTTTGATTTTATTCTTCGTTATGACGCTATTTTTTCAAATCATTATCTTTGCCGTTGATTATCGTCAACTTTAGATTGCCATGTGCTCCCCAACGTCCTCAAATCACCCTTAAAAATCCTCATTTGTTTTCGCCGATCTAAGACTATTGTGTGCAAAGACAGTATTTCCGCCTGTGAAAGATGATTACATGACAAATTAAGACAAAAACAGCCTTTGCAAGGAGCGGTCCAATAAAACAGTATAATAATGTTTTCGGGAAGCGGCATGAGTAATCATGCTGCTTTTCCGTTCATAACGTCATAGAGTAAATTGGCGGGGAGTATGCCGATATAGTTGTAGCTGATCGTCACATCCTGCACTCGGTGTCCGCTGGACTTGTCCGGTGCATGAACATATACGGCATTGACCATATCGTTCAGAATTGTGGGGGTCAGCTTCTCCAAGTACAGGTATTTTTTTGCCTGTCGAATAAACCTATCAACATTCTCCGCTTGATCTTCTTGATTCTGTATTTCGTTTTCAAGCATTTCAATCTTGACTCTCAGGTCTGCCTGCTCCTGCTCATAATCATCAGCTAACATCTGAAAACGAGCTTCGGACAGTTTCCCGTTGACCATGTCCTCATAAATACGCTTGAACAATCTGTCCAATTCAGCCAGACGGTTTTCGGATTTCTGCAGGGTTCGCTTCTTGGCAGAAAGTTCTTTCTTTGCTTCCTCGCTTCTCTTTGCACCCAACGCTCTGCGGAACGTATCTTCATAATCGGCAACACACCGTATCACCAACCTCATGTGTTGGAGTGTACCTTCTTCCAGCACCACGGCTCGGATGAAGTGAGTGTCGCAGACCTCCTTGCCCTTTTTACGAGAAGTGGAGCACACGAAGTGATCTTGTCTGGTTTCAAAACTGTTGCTGGTGCAGTAGTACAATTTCTCACCACAATCGGCACAGCGAACGAGACCGGAGAACATATTGGTCTTGCCTGTTCTGGCGGGTCTGCGTTTGTTCTTGCGAAGTTCCTGCACACGAGCGAAGGTTTCTTCGTCAATAATGGCTTCATGGGTATTCTCGAAAATCTTCCATTGATCGGGAGGGTTTTCGAGTTTCTTTTTGCTCTTGTACGATTGCTTGCGGGTTTTGAAGTTAACCATATGACCAAGGTATTCCTGCTTTTCCAGTATGCCGGTGATGGTGCGTGGTGCCCAATCGTAAGGGTTATCAGGTGTCTTTGCAGGAGCATTTCGTCCCATCTTCATCCAATGAACTGTCGGACAATCCACTTTTGCCTCTTTCAGCTTCTTGGCGATCTGAGAGGGACCGAAGCCCTCCATGCACCAAGCGAAGATCTGACGGACAACGGCTGCGGCTTCATCATCCACAATCCAATGTCTCTTTGGATTGTCGGGGTCTTTCATGTAGCCGTAGGGCGGGTTAGTAGTCAAATACTCACCAGATTCACCTTTCTGCTTCATAACCGCTTTGACTTTTTTACTGCTGTCCTTGACATAGAACTCATTGATGATATTCAAGAACGGAGTAAAATCGTTGTCCTGCTGATTGGCGCTGTCCACACCGCTGTTTACGGCGATGAAACGGACATCATGTTCTGGAAAAAGCATTTCCGTGTAAAGACCGACTTCCAGATAGTTTCTTCCGATACGGCTCATATCCTTTGCAATGATAACGCCGATCTTGTCGTCCTTTACCAGTTCAATCATGCGGTTCCAATCTGGGCGGTTGAAGTTAGCACCGGAGTAACCATCGTCCACGAAAAACTGGATGTTTCGGAAACCTTGTTCTTTTGCGTATTTCTTGAGAATCGCCTTTTGATTGACAATGCTGTTGCTCTCTCCTGTGAGTTCATCATCACGACTCAATCTACAGTAGATAGCAGTAATTTTGTCAGACTGCCTATTCATATCTTGTTCCTCCTTAATCGGCGGGCAGTCTGCCAATACAGGATTGCTTGTATATATCATATCACACATTCGTGAATAAATCCACCCTTTCATTAGAATATTTTTTGAGCATTTTTAATTTTCTTTTGCCATGTGGTCGAGTAACTTACTGGAAAGACTTCTTGTACCGTCGTAACTTCCGCTGAAACGGTAAGTAGTCTGACCGGAGTGGATGGTCATGGTGATCTTCGGCAACTCTGCCGCACAGTAATTACGAACGGTAAGATGCCCATCCTTGTTAAACAAGCGGTTCTCGCTCTGCTCACGGGATGTATGCTCCATTTTGAAATAGGGATCGGGATCGGAGAAGTGCGTACAAAGTGCATCATCCTGCGGTGCGGGCAAGGATGCCAGCCACTCGTTCAGTTCTTCGGGTGTCATGTCAATTGCCTTCTTATTTTTGTTCATATAAAAATCCTTTCTTTGCTTTGCTCGTGGTGAGTGGACAAAACGTCCACTCACCAGATAGGAATGGAATCGAAGGGAAAGAATTATCTTTCCTGTTCCTTCTTGTGTTCAATCTTTCTGCCAAGGGTCTGCTCCAAATTATGACGAATGGCATCAAGACGCTGTGTTTCTTCCTTAGCGGTCTGGTACTGGTTGTAAAGCTCGTTTTTCTCTTTGATAAGCTGCTCCACTTCCGTCTGCAACGCCTTGTGGCTCGGTAGCTTCTTCAAGCCTTTGGAATCAAAGTAGCGTTTGGCAGCGTTCAGAATGATGAAGTCGCTGTCATGCTCGTCACGATATTTCTGACGAGCTTTTTCATTCTTGCAGGCTTTCAGTTCGTCGATTACATATCGAGTCTTGTGATAGTTCAGCACATAATTACGGAACTCTTTCTTTTCTGCGATTGCGGCTTCCACAGATTTCATCTCTGTGCGAATATCACTCAGCTTCTCATGGGCGACATCGCAAGCAGCAGCCAATGCTTCGGGAGAATCAAATCCCATTTCCTTGTACAACAGATAGGCTCGGCTTGCGTTTTTGAGATTGTGTTTCTTTGCCCAATGCTCATAACCCTTACCTTTTTCCTTGGCGACATCCATATCCACCATACGGCTTACAGAGTTTTGCTGTTTGATAAAATCTTGCATGGTCGGTGCAGAATGAATGGGAGGCGTTTTCGTTCTGACCTGTTTTGCATTTCTGTCAAAGACGGCGAGCACAGTAGCTTTATCAAAATCGTCGCCCAGCTTTCGTGCCGTGATAGGCTTTGTGCGGTCTGGTGTGAGGTAGGACAATCTCCCTCGGCTTTCCTTGACGGTGATGCCACGGCGGAGAAGTTTTTCTGCAAAGTCCTCAAAGCTGACAGCATCGGAGAGTGCCATGCGGATTTCTTCACGGAGCTTGTCCTTGTCGGTTTCAAACTTTGTCTGTTTGACCGGCAAGCCTTGTTCGACAAGGACAGCGTTTTCTTCATCCAGTGCAAGTTGTCCTTTCTTCTTCGCCCAATACTCACGCTCGGTCACTCTTGTCTTACTTCCATTCAGCAGATCAATCTGATACAGACCTGCATCGTGGCACATCTCCATGACCTCAGAACGGAAGTATTCCATAGCTGCGTTGGTGCATCGGTGCTTCATGCCCGGTTGGGTGTCGCACGGTCTATCCATATACGGCATGAATGGAACTTCCATAATTCGCAGAGAATTGATAACGATGTGTACATGAACATTGCCGCTGCCGTTGTGCCCGTCGGGGTGTGTACAGACGATGGCTTGATGACCGGGAAAGTGTTTCTTGCAGAATTTCTCTCCAAGACTCTGTGCCAGATCTACGGTCAATCCGTGATCGGGAACATCCTTGGGATCAAAGCTGATGATATAGTGATGACTTTTGACATCTTCCCGTTTTTGATTTTTGCCATAGCGGAGGTTGGCTCTCAAACAGGCAATCGCAAAATCTTCGTCACCGCAGTTCAATGTAGAAATGCGGTAATTCTGTCTTGGGATAAGTCTGCCGTTTTCGTCCAGGGTGGGCTTCATGGTGAACTCGTCATGCTCAAAAGTGAGATAGGATTCAGCAGCAGAGTAGTTGGCATTTTTAGAGCTTATATGCTTGAACGTTGCCAACAGCATCACCTACCTTTTTCATCACTTCAAATTTCAGCGTGGCAAGATCAGCGGCAGCATCTTGCAGTTCTTTCGCCATAGCGGGATAGGGACTTCGCCATTCGTTGAGGTGTCGGGCAATCTGATTTAAGTTGTTACCGATCCTGCCGTATTCAGCGGTCAGTTTACCAATGGCTGCGAGCAGATCGTCGCTGACCAGAGTTGCCAAGATGGTCGGTTTGATGGTTGCGCCAGAAATCGCTTCACGGATAAACTCCGATTGATTCATGTCGTAAATCTCCAAGCGACGGAGAAGGTCGGCGTGTTCTTCATCGTCCAGACGGGTTTTTACGATGTGTGTACGTTTCGGTGTGTTGTAAGTTTTGGTCATTCGGTTCCTCCTTCATTTGTGAAAATGGTGATCGGCGGATGCCGTTGCTTCTGCCAAAGCAGAACAGATGCAGGGTTTGGGGAAGGCACTCCCCAACAAGATTCCATGAAGGGCAAAATGAGCGATAGGCGAAATTTGGACCCATGGTAGAATCTTGCTCTACGCTACCCGGCCTTTTCGTTTTCACTGATTTTTCAAGTTCACGCATTTGGCGCTGAATCGTGTTTTGGAAAAATGACAAAACAAAAAGAGCCGATTACACAAAACATCAGAAATCGGCGGGAGCATCGCTCTCGCTTCAAAGTGATGTTCTATGTAATCGGCTCTGAAAAATCAAAGTCGGGTTCTGCTTCGTACAGCTCCTGCCAACAGAACCAAAGGCTTAGTGGAGCAGTTCGGCACTTCCGGTGTACCGATACCGTGTCGGATGAACCGACTAATTATGTCTCAATATGGTCGAACATTTATATTCAGTTGTTATGTATGGGTGGATATATTTTCGACGGCATTATTATACAAGAATGGACTACTTCCTGTCAATGTTGCAAATGTAAATTATATAAGAACAGAAAAATGGAAAATTGGTTTCAATAAGTTGGATAGGAGTTGTTTTGTAATCACAGTATCAGCTGAGCAGTTACTCACTGCTCAGCTGATTGTTATTGAATAATTCCTCTTGCCTTCAAGATTTCAAAGTTTATTGCATCTTCTATGTCGTTCCTTAACATACGCATATTGGGATAGGCACCTTCTTTAATAACCCTTTCAAACAACGATAACACTGAATTGTTTTCGATAAGTGCTTTATCCTCAGCATCTACCTGTGCCATTAACCCTGAATAACATTTTCTCGCAATTTTCAATTTATCATCTACGCTAATCGGATTAAAAATAACAACTTTAGAAAATCTCGAATAGATTGGCGTCCCCAGATATTTTTCCGCTTCTTCTTCAGTCCTGTAATTCGTAGTGCAAATAATAATGCACTTGGAAACATCCACAGAATAGTTTGCATCGACAAACGTACCTTCATCGAACATTTGGTAAAACGCATTGTAGAACGAAGGAGATACCTTATCAAATTCGTCCAGCAGAATAACATTAGAATTGCGTCTAATCAATTCACGAGCCAAGCTATCCTCACCATGGTCGGCACCAAAAATGTACTGATAAGCACTGTTAGTCTGCTGCATCGAAAACTGGATCCTAACCATATCCGTGCCTAAACAGGAACTAATATATTTTGCTGTCTCCGTTTTCCCGATACCAGAATCACCCAAAAACAGAAGCGTAACTGGCCTTTTACGTTCGCTATTTCGCAAAGCATAAATTGAAGCCAAAGATTGCTTCATTACATGGGGTTGTCCTATTACAGCCTCGTTAAACCCTTCAGACATCTTGCGCATGTCCTCTACGCTGATTCCAGGATATAGAGTCCTATGCTCTGTGATTATGTCTTTATCGTAGTTCTTTACAATATCCTCATAAATTTTTATCGGAGGGTTGCAAAGCCATAGATTTTTAACATTGACTTTTAGGTTGCGCAGAACATTGTTAGAAAAGCCAAGAAGCGCCCACTCTCTCACGCCGCCATAATCGTCCGTGTGAACCAGAAGATTCTCTACTTCCATAGGAGGATCTTTTTGCCCGCCTACACCTTCGATCTTTAGGTCAGTTTTATTGATATGATTGACAACGTCCACTAAGAAGTGCACATCTTCCAGTTTTTCGGTTGCTTCTTCAAAATCTTTGTCCGCTCCCCAATATATCTCTATTCTATCCATTAGCCCTCCAAGACCCCAGCTAACACAACATCGTATACATCAATTTCGGTAGCTACAGAACCGCCTTCAGATGCAGAAGCATAGTCTACACGTTTAGATGCTTTTGTGGTTCCAAACTCAAACTCCTTTTGTACTTGCAAATCAGACTTCTCAATTTGTCCCACATGAATCGCATAGTATGTAAGTCGCATCTTAGGCAAATCAGACATTGTATAGCTGTTTCTGAAAGCGCTACGATTAAATCTCAAAATGACATCCTTACCATCAACGGTAGCCACAAATTCATAATAGCCACGCCCTTTTTCAATGGCTTCCTCTATTTTGGTTATGTCAATTTTCATCGCATCGCCATCACTGGTTTTGAACGGTAGCTCACCATCGATCATACTTAGAAAAGGAGCTATCAGCATAATATATGAAAAAGAATTTACTTCCGGTCTGACAATCACTTTAGGGAATACTTTAATTCCGCCACAACGCTTATTCTTTGGTCTGCGCTGGTCTGCATCGAGTAGGGCAATAAAATCTGCAAGCAGAGTGTTTTCAAGAATGTTTTTAGCGATCCTATCAGACTTTCTTGAAAGATTTGTATTTACACTCGCTTCTGCATTGATTGTCGCACCACTTAGAAAAGTGAATATCTTGGATAAAGCATTCTTTTCGGTTCCTACGCCGCCCTCTATGCCCGCAGTTCCCTCAATTCCAGAGTTGACTTCAGTGATAAACTCTGTCGTCTTCTTGAGTTCGCCACCTGCAATGATCTGCATGAAATCTGCAACAAACGCTTCGTCAAAATATACTATTTTCAAAAAGTTTGTATTGTCCATAATTCTTTCTCCTTGCGATTTTCTTAACTGCTGCAAATATCATGTGTACTTTCACTTGAATGGAGAGCAAACTTCAAATCAAAGCTCAATTCTGCTAACACCCATTCTTTTTTCGATCATCTGAATATAATCCTCGTTCATATCACAGACAATGCTTTTCATTCCATGCTTCTTGGCGCAAGCAGCAGTTGTTCCTGAGCCTGCCATGGGATCAAATACAATATCTCCTTTTTGGTTGGCCATCAAAAGAAGTTTGTCAAATACAATTTCGGGCTTTTGAGAAGGATGGCCGGTTCTTTCCTTTTTGCCAACAAACCCAATAATTAGAGGAGCTTCGATTACGCTCGGCGGCCCAGGTACGAAACGCATTTTTCCAGATTCAAATTTTTCTTTCTGCTCATCGCTCAAGAAATGTTCAGGATGTAATTTATGTCCCTTACGCATGAACTGCAAGCAAGCATTTTGACTCGATCTCCATCCTCTGATAACTGATGGGCAATTTTTGTAATACCATGTCAACCATGCAGCCATATAAAATCCGCTTGGTGCATATCTAACATACGGACCAATAATTTCAGGGAAACCCCATAAATACATCAAATCGCTTATTTCACCAGTTTGGTTTAGTAATCTTGTGATAAAGTCATCATATTCGCTTGTAGGCAACTCGCCACCAAACCCTTTGTTGTACCAAGGGTCAAGCATAGCACAGTTAACGTAGATATTTGCTTCTTTTAATATTGCAATAGATTCAAACACATCCATTGGAGGGAGAATGGCAACCCCATCAACCTCAAGTGCGTGTTTGATTTTTTCTGATATTGTCATGAATGATCTCCTTTTATTTTGTAATGACAAACCCTCTGCTAATCAGCCACTGAACGTCATCAAAAGCATCTTGGACATTAGACCAAAGTTCACCTAATCCTGGGAAAACTTCCTGCGCTATTCTGATTGCCTCGTTTTGCGGTAAGCCCCAAGAGGTTTCAAACCCTGCAACCAATAAACATCCGGATTCATTCCCTATTGAAATAGGCGCTCCATAATTTGCAATAACATCCAACAAGCAATATTTGCGAACAATTTCTATACGACTGGGACTAATTGCATACTTGTGTTCACCATAGGCTACAATATTCCCCTCGCTTACGGAAAGTGAGAATGCTCGACTGATTTCTTCATCAGTGTATCCTTCATCTCTTAAAAGCTGATAAATCTCATTCTCTTTTCCAGATGTTCTGATCACAGCGTGTTCAATCTCAAGCGGTGTGAGGAACAAAATCCCTTGTAATGCCCTGCGCAACTTGAGTGGTGCTGTACGAATTTGAATAAAATCCTTTGTTGTCGGTTTCGCCAACATTTTACGCAAATCCCCATTCAGCGAGGAAAAATAGCCAGCACCATCCAGATACTCTACAAATACAGCGTCCGGATATTTTTGCAACGTTACTTCTCTGGTGCTGTCGGTTTGATCTACAACTTTGTGCGATACACTTCCGGAATCGCCAGCATAAAATTGGCTCTGTATAAAGACTTTTGCGCCCAATCTTCTTGACTGGAAAGGAACAATAAAATCATACTTTCTCTTCTTAATTTTATTGTCTACAGGCAAATCACCCAAGATTTCACCGACCTCAACATCTTGTGTATTAAAGTCTGTTCCTGCATTCAAGCCCCAGTCAGTCATATACTTTCTCAATATAGTTTCTGGAATATGCCCTTGTGTAGCAGTGATAGATCCTCTGGACTGAAAGATTACTATCGAGCTTATAAGAGCATCTGCATTGCCCAATTCCTTTTGTGATACATAGGCATTTCCGAGGCTCCAGAGCTGCTTTGCGTAATCTTCATCCGATACAATCAAATGGAAATAGCTTTCAACAAATACTATTCTATAATCATCTTTACCAGCAAGTTGTACTATAATTTTAGTAACATCTGTCATGGAAAAAGCTCGAGGAATAGCTTTGTCTCGCCATCTTCCTCCACTTATTTTTTGAGGATAAGTACTTATTCCAATTTGATTTTTAAGCATAAGAGGGAACTGGCACTTTAGGTTGTTATCGGTTTTTCCAGTAGCCAGTAAAAGAACGTTACATATACTATCAAGAATGTCCTTGGCCGTATCATCATTTTCACCTGATAGATAACTCAGTACGTTTACCGCTAAGGCAGACGATGAGCAATGTGATACATCTGCAAAATTTTCGGTAATATCGGCCATATAGTCAAAGCCCTTTTTTAATTGCTCAAGATTAACTCTGAATTGCGGAGTATCTCTTATTTCTCCAAGTGAAGGAGTTACCCACATATCAAACTCAGACATTTTTTCATCTAATGTTGCGTTATAGTCGTTAATTTTCATGCTGCTCCTCCTTGTTGACGAACTCTAAAATATCGTCCACTCCGCATTGTAGTGCTTTGCAGATTTTTTCTATACTTTCTATTGAGACATACTCATCACGTTTAAGACGAGTAATGATATTTGCACTAAATCCCGCCTTCTCCATCAGCTCGGCATTAGTCATACCCTTGTCAATCAGCAAGTGAAATAGCTTTTTGTATGTTACAGCCATAGCGAAACCCTCCTTAACATTATCAATTATTATATCACGAGATCGTGAATAATTCAATTGGTTGGAGTAAAATTATACGATAATAAAAATTCTGCCCAAGCTGGGCGGAATTTCCGTAACATATATTTAAGAGCTATACATGGTATCTATTTACCAATGCCAAAAACATGTCTTTATAGAATTTTCCAAGTATGGCAATTTGCTGATTAGTAAGTACACCAATCAGATACGTTTTTAAGAAGCTGCACATTGCGTGAGTAAGTAGTTTTTCGATTGTAGAAGTATCTGCATTGTCTTGATAATCTTTAGAATACATTTTACAGATTGAACGTCTACCAAAGTAATTAAAGATTACTCCCATAGTGTCTTTAAGCACCTTAAATTCAGTTGGAAAGTTCGCATGGCCAATCAATTCGTTTGCAAGCAACAATGGTGCATCAACATAATCCTGAATACTCATATATCCCGACTCAGTGTCAATAAAATCACTCATTGAAAACGAAATGTTTTGCTTGATACTCTTTACACCCAAAACTTTCAAGAAACCAATTTGAGCAGCATGATATTCCGTATATCCATGATTAGCAATATACTTTTCGGGATCTTTGTTTACGTAAGTTTCATCGTCGAGTATATGGGTAAATTCATGAAAAATCGTCTGCTTTCCGACTTCACCTAAAGTGTGAATATTAGACCACACAGTTAAAGTGTGTTTTCCAGTCTTGTAATCATAATGAGCCGATCCCAGTGAGTCATAGCCTTGTTCATCAGAAACCGACAGAGAAATATCCTTATACGCAATTTCATAAATTGGAAAAGAAGTTAGTCCTAACAGTTGCATAAATTCGGTTTCGCACTCTTTGATATATGAAGTTACCTTATCCATGTAAATTACCTCTCCGTGGTGACCTTAAGTTCCTATTTGTTTAATTATATCATACTTTTTGATGTTTGTGTTTACCCATTATAGCATAGAAGTATTTCATAGTTAAGAACATCTGTCCAACATGGACAGATGTTACAGAAGCAACTTCGTCACAGGTTGTATAGAAGATGAAAGGGGCTTGTGCTCAATCAGGCACAAGCCCCAACATTGGATATTCAATTATTCTTCCATGACTTCTAACATCATTCTTGCACCCAGCTTAAAACTGTTTTGGAAGATCAAACAATCCGTGATGGTCTGATACTCCCGCACGCAATCGGTATATTTTTCAAACAACTCCTTTTGCTCGTCTGTCATGGTTGCTTTGAGCTTTTCTTCATTTCGGCAAATCAGTTCCAACAGCTTCTTGTACTCCTTAGAGGAAGTGTCGTACTCTGTAGGCTCAATATTGCCGTACCAAAATTCTTCAAGGATTCTCATATCGCCTTCTCCTCATAGATCATCTCACGAAGGATAATTTCCTCTGCTCGGTTGCGGATGCTGTTCATAGCTCCGACCCATGCCATCTGGTCAGTCTTTTTCATACCCTCTGTTACGTCCTCAGCGGCTTTCATTTGCTTAATGATAAGTTCAAGGCGATTCTGTGCCTGCTCATTCAAATCCTCCAGATACGTCCACAGTTCACCGCTAAGGCACAGATCATTGAAGCGGACAGGGTTATGCTCCTTGATATAATCTCTGTGCATACGTCCCCACCGACCGATAGGTCTGTTTTCCTCCGGTAAGCGAATATCGGGAATATAGTAATCACCACAACGAATATAGTTCAGTTCCTGCATCTTATATACCTCCAATAATAGCTTCAAACATTCTGCTAAAGGTAGAAAAAGGCGATACCTGGTTGTGAAAACCAAGTATCGCCAATTTTTCTTGTCGCACTCCTGTACGGCAGCTCCCCTATGCCAGTAATGTTCTCATGCTGTCTTATTGGAAGCTACCGCACCTGCTCGCTTTTATTTTATTCACATGGAAAGGCTATATCAAATCCACAATTTAAAGACATTGTTATTCCATAATAAAGTCATACAAAAAGCAATAACCAAATTTTCCAACAAAAGTTTCTTTGGCTGGGGCAGCGGTTTCCCATTGCCCCACTTGCAAATCATTTTACATAGTACACGTTTTTACTGCGTTCGTGGTAATCGCAGTCGATATCAAGTTTTTTGACCCTGTATATATACACATACGGTGAGGGGTCATATTGCAGCTCAACTATGCCGACAAACTGCTTAGGGATGAAAAGAAATCTGCGGTTTTTGGTTTGCGAGAGGCTGTATTTAATGCTCCTCAGCTCGTGCCCGCAGGTCACGATATATGTGTAATGCGAAAAATCTAAATTCAGATCGCTCGCATCCACGCCGTATTCGGTCAGCTTCTCAATATCGAAAAAGCCGCTGTATTTTTCATCTCTCAGCGAGAACCACGCAGGCTCGGAATCTGGAATATCATCAACGGCGATCCGCTCCACAGGCTCAAACGGCAGGTCGAATTTCGCATTATACACAGCCGCCGAGAGAACGACCAACAGCGCGACGGACAGAACCGCAAGGGTGACTTTGATTGATTTTTTCATGGTAATGCCTCCTTAAGAATTGTGATTTTTGATGCGTCGGGCGTCGGTTTTTGCGATTTCCATTTTTGATATTACTTATTTGTAAGTGCCGAAACGATTATAACACATAAAGTATCGTTTGCACAAGTATTAAATCATGCGTGAACGGCGGAATGCGTTTGGGTCGGTCGGCATGGCTGCGCTGCCGACCTGCGGACAAATTCGGCGGAGTGCGATATTTACTCTTGACTTTGGCGGGGAAAGGTGATAGAATATGCGTGAGAAAAAATCTTTAAGCAAGGTGCTGTGACGCCGGCAAGATTGTGATAGATGACCGGATATCGGTCTGTTTTCTTGCGTTCACGGCCTGCTTTTTAAAGCGGGTCTTTTTTTGTGGGCGCGGTCTATGCAATTCCGGCGCATAATTAAGGAGCAGATCATGATATTTAAGAACGCTGCGGTCTATAATAACGGCAAATTCAGGCAGATGGATTTGACTTTGAACGTCGGCAATGCCGGCGTTGGTTCAAATTTCAACAATGCTTATGTTTTTCCGGCTTTCTGTGATGTGCATGTGCATTTCAGAGAGCCGGGATTTTTTTATAAAGAGACGATCAAAAGCGGCTCGCTTGCGGCGGCGCACGGGGGATATACCGATGTCTGCACCATGCCGAATCTGAATCCCGTGCCCGACAACATAGATAATATAAAGAAGCAGATAGATATAATCGAGCGGGATTCGGTGATACGCATTCACCCGTATGCGGCGATAACCGTCGGCGAGCGGGGCGAGGAGCTGACCGATATGGCGAGCCTTGCGCCGTATTGCATAGCCTTCTCGGATGACGGCAGGGGAGTGCAGAGCGAAGAGCTTATGCACCGCGCGATGACCGAGGCAAAGCGTCTGGGCAGGGTTATCGCCGCCCACTGCGAGGATAATTCGCTGCTGCGGGGCGGATACATTCACGACGGCGAGTATGCGCGCCTTCACGGCCACAGGGGCATATGCTCCGAGAGCGAGTGGCGGCCGATAGAGCGCGATCTGCGGCTCGCGAAGGAAACAGGCTGCAAGTATCATGTGTGCCATGTTTCATGCAAGGAGAGCGTGGAGCTTATTCGCCGAGCCAAGGCGGACGGAGTTGACGTGACGTGCGAGACAGCGCCGCATTACCTCGTTTTCAGCGATAACGATCTTGAGGAGAGCGGCAGATTCAAGATGAATCCGCCGATAAGGAGCGAGGAGGACAGACTTGCGCTGATACAGGGGCTGCGGGACGGCACGATAGATATGATAGCGACCGACCATGCGCCGCACAGCGAGGAGGAGAAGTCAAGAGGGCTTGAGAGGAGCCTGATGGGCGTCGTGGGGCTTGAAACGGCGTTCCCCGTGCTCTATACAAGGCTCGTGAAGCCCGGATTGATAACGCTTGAGCGGCTGACGGAGCTTATGGCGATAAACCCGAGGCGGCGGTTCGGCCTGCCGCCGACAGAGGATATCTGCGTTTACGATTTAGACAAGGAATTCACGATAGACCCGAATGATTTCATGAGCATGGGCAGGAGCACTCCCTTCGAGGGAATGAAAGTATTCGGCAAAAATCTTATTACGGTATGCGGAGGTAAAGCAGTATGGAATTCACAAGAAAATTAGTGCTTGAGGACGGCGCCGAGTATTACGGTACGGGGTTCGGCTACGGCGGGGACGCGGTGTGCGAGATAGTGTTCAACACCTCGATGGTGGGCTATCAGGAGATTATCTCCGACCCGTCATACACCTATCAGGCGGTGGTCATGACCTACCCGCTCATCGGCAATTACGGCATCGCCGACGAGGATTACGAGACCAAGATACCGACCATCGGCGGCCTTATAGTCAGGGAATACAACGACCTGCCGTCAAACTTCCGCTACACCAAGACCCTTTCAGAGGTCATGGAGGAATACAAGATCCCCGGCCTTGCGGGCGTTGATACCCGCAAGCTTACACGCAGTATCCGCGATATCGGCTCACGCTGCGGAGTGATAACGGACGCCGACACTCCGACGGATAAAGCAATCGAAATGATAAAGAATTCGCCCGTGCCGCACGACGCCGTGGCAAAGGTGAGCTGCAAAAAGCGCTGGTATTCGAGGACGGCGAACGCAAAATATAACGTGGTGGCGATAGACTGCGGGATCAAGCTCAATATTATCCGCTCGCTGAATGCGAGGGGCTGCAATGTGACCGTGATGCCGTATAACACCTCCGCCGCCGAGGTCGAGAAGATGAAGCCTGACGGCATATTCCTCTCAAACGGCCCGGGCGACCCCGAGGACGTCATACCCGTTATCGACCTTGTGAAAAAGCTCAGGGGCAAATACCCGATATTCGGCATCTGCCTCGGTCATCAGATGATAAGCCTCGCCTGCGGGGCGGAGACCTACAAGCTGAAATTCGGTCACAGGGGCGGCAATCACCCGGTCAAAAACCTTGAAACGGGCAAGATAGAGATAACCTCGCAAAATCACAGCTATGCGGTGAATGAAAAGAGCCTTGAGAATACGGGGCTTAAAGTGACTCATGTCAATATCCTCGATAACACGGTCGAGGGGATAAGGGATGAGCGGTCAAAGATGTTCAGCGTGCAGTATCACCCCGAGAGCGCGCCGGGGCCGCAGGACAGCGCATATTTGTTTGATAAATTCATAGCGCTCATGGGAGGTAACGAAGATGCCTAAGAGAACGGATATCAAAAAAATACTCGTCATCGGCTCGGGTCCGATAGTGATAGGTCAGGCGGCGGAGTTCGACTATGCGGGCACTCAGGCTTGCCTTGCCCTCAAGGAAGAGGGCTACGAGGTGGTGCTCTGTAACTCCAACCCCGCGACGATAATGACCGACACCTCCGTTGCGGACAAGGTCTATATGGAGCCGCTGAATCTCGAATATCTTGCAAAGATCATCCGCTACGAGCGCCCAGACGCGATAGTGCCGGGCATAGGAGGTCAGACCGGTCTCAACCTTGCAATGCAGCTTGAGAAAAAAGGCGTGCTGCGTGAATGCGGCGCGGAGCTGCTCGGCACGAGCAGCAGGAGCATCGAGCGTGCGGAGGACAGAGAGCTCTTTAAGGAGCTTTGCGAGGAGATAGGCGAGCCTGTCCTGCAGTCGGTCATTGCCGAGAGCGTTGAGGAGGGGCTTAAAGCCGCGGAGGATATAGGCTACCCGGTAGTCTTGCGACCCGCCTTCACACTCGGCGGCACGGGCGGCGGCTTTGCCGACGGCAGAGAGGAATGCGCCGAGATATTGCGCGGTGCGCTTGAGCTTTCACCCGTTCATCAGGTGCTGGTCGAGAAGAGCATAAAGGGCTACAAAGAGATAGAATACGAGGTCATGCGTGACGCGAACGACACCGCAATCACCATATGCAATATGGAGAACGTCGACCCCGTCGGCATCCACACGGGCGATTCGATAGTCGTCTGCCCCTCGCAGACCTTAACCAATAAAGAATATCATATGCTGCGTGACAGCGCACTCAAGATAATACGGGCACTCAAGATCGAGGGCGGCTGCAATGTGCAGTTTGCTCTTGACCCGCTTTCGTTCAAATATTATCTGATCGAGGTCAACCCCAGGGTCTCCCGTTCCTCCGCCCTTGCCAGCAAGGCGAGCGGCTACCCGATAGCGAGGGTGTCGGCCAAGATATCGGTCGGCATGCACCTTGACGAGATAATGATAGCCAACACCCCTGCCTCATTCGAGCCGGCGCTTGACTATGTCGTTACAAAGATGCCGCGCTTCCCGTTCGACAAATTCTCATCTGCCAATAACAAGCTCTCCACTCAGATGAAAGCCACGGGCGAGGTGATGAGCGTCGGCAGGACACTGGAGGAGAGCCTGCTCAAGGCCGCCCGCTCGCTCGAGATAGGCGTCAATCACCTCTATATGAAGAAATTTGACGGCTTCACCGAGGATGAGATGCTCGCCTACATTAAGGACGGCACGGACGACCGCATCTATGCGATAGCGGAGCTGCTGCGCCGAGGCACGGATGTGGGCATGATATGCAACGCAACAAAGATAGATATGCTCTTCCTTGAGAAGATAAGCAATATTGTCAGGGCGGAGGATAAGCTGAAGGAGCATATCGGCGATATCGACACGCTCTATGCGGCGAAGCGCCTCGGCTTCTCCGACGAATATATCGGCAGGCTCTGGGATATGACAGGCGAGGAGATATTCAGGATCCGAGAGAAACACAATATGTTCCCCGTCTATAAGATGATAGACACCTGCGCCTCGGAATTCGAGAGCTATATCCCGTATTTTTACTCGACCTATGAGCAGGAGAATGAGTCCGAAGTGTCGGATAAAGAGAAGATAATCGTCTTAGGCTCGGGCCCCATCAGGATAGGGCAGGGCGTTGAATTCGATTATTCCACCGTCCACGCCGTCTCAACGATTAAGCAGTCGGGCTATGAGGCAATAATAATCAATAATAACCCCGAGACCGTCTCGACGGATTACACCTGCTCCGACAAGCTGTATTTCGAGCCGCTTTGCACCGAGGACGTGATGAATATAATCCACCTTGAGAAGCCGATAGGCGTCATAGCGTCGCTCGGCGGTCAGACGGCTATCAATCTGGCGGAGAGCCTCAGAGACAGGGGAGTGAAGATAATCGGCACCGATTGTGACGCAATTGACCGAGCCGAGAACCGCGACCTGTTTGAGAAGGTGCTCCGTGAGCTCGATATCCCGCAGCCCAAGGGCAGGGCGGTGACAAAGATAGAGGACGGCGTTGCCGCCGCAGCCGAGATAGGCTACCCCGTGCTCGTGCGCCCGTCCTTCGTCCTCGGCGGCAGGGCGATGCAGATAGTTGCCGATGAGCCCCAGCTGCGCCGCTATCTGCGTACCGCCGTTGAGATCGACGAGGATAAGCCCGTGCTGGTCGATAAATATATCTCGGGCAAGGAGCTGGAGGTGGACGCCATCTGCGACGGCACGGACGTCTTTGTGCCGGGCATAATGGAGCTTGTCGAGCGTACGGGCATCCACAGCGGCGATTCGATAAGCGTTTACCCCACGTTCAGCATAAGCGCTAAGGTCAAGGAGACAATACTTGACTACACCAAGCGCCTCGGCCTCGGCATAGGCATAGTGGGGCTTTACAATATCCAGTTCATCGTTGATAAGAATGAAAATGTCTATATAATCGAGGTCAACCCACGCTCGTCAAGGACTGTGCCGTTCCTCTCAAAGGCGACGGGCTACAGCCTTGCGGATATCGCAACGCGCGTTATTCTCGGCAAGAGTCTCAGGGAGCAGGGCTTTGAGCGCATTTACCCCGAGGAGAAGAAACGCTGGTATGTCAAAGCGCCCGCGTTCTCATTCTCAAAGCTCAGAGGGCTTGACGCTTATCTCTCGCCCGAGATGAAGTCCACGGGCGAAGCGATAGGCTACGACGACAAGCTGACCCGCGCGCTCTATAAGGCGCTAAAGGCGAGCGGGATGAACGTAATGAATTACGGCACGGTGCTCGCGACCATAGCCGATAAGGATAAGGACGAGGCGCTGCCGCTCATCCGCCGCTTCTACAATATGGGCTTCAATATCCAGGCCACCGAGGGCACGGCGCTCTTCCTCAAGCAAAACGGGATACGCACCCACAAGGTCGGCAAGCTGAGCGACGGCAGCAAGGAGATAACCGACGCCATCAGGCAGGGCTACGTCACCTACGTCATCAACACAAGGGATATGAATTCCTCCGACGTGCTCTCCGACGGTCACGAGATCCGCCGCTGCGCCGTTGAGAATAATGTCACGATGTTCACCTCGCTCGACACCGTCAAGGTACTGCTCGACGTGCTCGAGGAGACAACGCTCGGCATTTCCACCATAGACGCATGAAAGGAGTAGCTATGAAACAGGATTTTTATGAGATCGTATCGAATGAGCGGATAGCCCCGTCGGTCTACAGAATGGTGCTTTCGGGCGATACTTCGCCCATAACCGCTCCGGGGCAGTTCGTCAATATCAAGATACCCGAGCTTTATTTGCGCCGCCCCATTTCGATCTGCGATTGGGATGACAAGGCCCTCACGCTCATATATAAAACCGTCGGCGAGGGCACCGAAGCACTCAGCCGCATGAAGCCCGGCGGCAGGCTCGACCTGCTCATAGCTCTCGGCAACGGTTACGATACCGAGCCGTCGGGCGATACGCCCCTGCTTGTCGGCGGCGGCGTGGGCATACCCCCGCTTTTCGGCCTCTGCAAGGCTCTTATAGCCGAGGGCAAGACCGTCAACGTGATCCTGGGCTTCAATACGGCGGGCGAGATATTCCTTGAGAAAGAATTCAGGGCTTTGGGCGCGAATGTCGCCGTCACCACGGCGGACGGCTCATACGGGCTGAAAGGCTTCGTTGACGCAGCGATGAAATACGCCGAATACACCTATTTTTATACCTGCGGGCCAAAGCCGATGTTCAGGGCAGTCAACGCCGTCGCCAAGACGAGCGGTCAATTCAGCTTTGAGGAGCGGATGGGCTGCGGCACTGGCGCCTGCATGGGCTGTACCTGCAAGACCAAGAGCGGCCCCAAGCGTATCTGCACCGAGGGTCCCGTACTTTTAAGGGAGGAGATAGAATGGTAGACACATCTGTCAGCCTTTGCGGCATAAAGCTCGATAACCCGATAATCCCCGCCAGCGGCACATTCGGCTTCGGCTATGAATTCACAAGATTTTACGATATCAATATTTTAGGCTCGATCTCGCTCAAGGGCACCACCGCCGAGCCGCGCTTCGGCAACCCCACCCCGAGGATAGCCGAGTGCCCGTCGGGGCTGCTGAATGCCGTGGGGCTTCAGAATCCGGGGGCGGAAAGCGTGCTTCACGACGAGCTGCAAACACTCAAAAGCGTTTATAAAAAGCCCGTCATGGCGAATGTGAGCGGCTTCTCCGTCGACGATTATGTGACGGCGGTTAAAATACTTGACTGCGAGAGCATGATAGGCTGGTTTGAGATAAATATATCATGCCCTAACGTCCACGGCGGCGGACTGGCTTTCGGCACGAGCGCCGAGAATGCCGCTGCGGTCACAAAGGCGGTGAGAAAGTCGACCGATAAGCCGATAATAATAAAACTCTCGCCCAATGTGACGGATATTGCGGAGATTGCAAAGGCGTGCGAAGCGGCAGGAGCCGACGGCGTTTCGCTCATCAATACTCTGCTCGGTATGAGGATAGATCTGAGGGCCAAAAAGCCGCTGCTTGCGAATAAAACGGGCGGGCTCTCAGGCCCTGCGGTGAAGCCCGTGGCGGTCAGGATGGTGTATCAGGCCTTTGAAGCGGTCAAGATACCGATAGTCGGCATGGGCGGCATATCCTGTGCCGAGGACGTGCTCGAATTCATGCTTGCGGGTGCTGCCGCGACCGAGGTTGGCGCGGCAAACCTCATCGACCCCTACGCCTGCAAGAGAATAATAGACGACCTGCCGAGAGCCATGGAAAAATACGGCATAAAGAGCTTGAATGAAATAATAGGAGGCGCACACTGATGGGTAAAGATGTCATAATAGCCTGCGATTTTGCAGATAAAAAGACCTGCCTTGATTTCCTCGACGGATTCAAGGGCAGGAAGCCGTTTGTCAAAATAGGAATGGAGCTTTTCTACGCCGAAGGCCCCGAGATAGTCCGAGAGATCAAAGCGAGAGGGCATAAGATATTCCTTGACCTCAAGCTGCACGATATCCCGAATACCGTCAAAAAGTCGATGGCGGTGCTCTCGCGGCTCGACGTCGATATGTGCAATCTCCATGCCGCGGGGGCGAGCGATATGATGGCTGCGGCGCTCGAGGGGCTTACAAGACCCGACGGCACACGCCCGCTGCTGATAGCCGTCACACAGCTCACCTCCACGAGCGAGGAGACGATGCACAGCGACCTGCTCATAAGCGGCAAAATGGAGGATGTCGTCATGCATTACGCCCGCAACGCCGCAAAGTCGGGGCTTGACGGAGTTGTCTGCTCGCCGCTTGAGGCCGCCGCGGTACATAGCGCCTGCGGCAAGAGCTTCCTGACCGTGACCCCCGGCATTCGCTTTGCCGACGGCGACAAGAGCGATCAATCCCGCGTCACGACCCCTGCAAAGGCAAAGGAGCTTGGCAGCGACTATATAGTGGTCGGCAGACCGATAACCGCCGCTGCGGACCCCGTTGAGGCATATGAACGCTGCGTCAGAGAATTTGTAGGATGAGGTGATAAAAATGCAGAATTACAAACATGAATTTATTGAATTCCTTGAGAGCGCGGGAGTGCTCAAATTCGGCGACTTCACTGCCAAAAGCGGCAGGAAGATACCGTATTTCATAAATGCGGGCGAGATCAAGACGGGCGGCAGGATAAGGAAGCTCGGCGAATTCTACGCCAAGGCATATTTTGAGAAGCTCGGTGATAAGAGAGCTGTGCTCTACGGCCCCGCTTACAAGGGCATACCCATTGCCGTCTCCGCCGCCTCGGCTCTCTCAGAGAACGGACTCGACGTGCCGTTCTTCTTCAACCGCAAGGAGGAGAAGGATCACGGCGAGGGCGGCGTTTTCGTGGGCTATAAACCCACGGCGGGCGAGGAAATAGTGATAGTCGAGGACGTCATAACTGCGGGCACTGCTATAAGGGAGAGCATGGCTATCCTCTCGTCGCTCAAGGGTGCAAAGGTCGCTGCGGCGTTCGTCATGGTCGACCGCTGCGAAAAGGGCAGGGGAGAGAGCTCGGCTATGGCGGAGGTCGGCGAGGAATTCGGCTTCCCCGTTTACTCCGTCGTCAATGTCTACGATATCATCGAGTATCTTGAGGAGGATGCGAAGAACTCCGAGAATGTTGAGCGGATAAAGAATTACCTCAAAATTTACGGTGCAAAGGAATGATGAAATGAGAAGTCTTATTGATATTTCGGAGCTTACCCCGACTGAGATAGAGGAGCTTATCGCAACTGCCGACGATATTATAGCCGACCCCGCAAAATACAGCGAGAAGTGCAAGGGCAAGAAGCTCGCGACCTTGTTTTTTGAGCCGTCCACAAGGACCCGTCTCAGCTTTGAGGCGGCGATGCTTGAGCTGGGCGGCAGCGTGCTCGGCTTTTCCGAGGCTCAAAGCTCCTCGGCTGCCAAAGGCGAGAGCATAGCGGATACCGCGAAGGTCATATCCTGCTACGCCGACATCATCGCCATGCGCCACCCGAAGGAGGGGGCGCCGCTCGTGGCGGCAATGAACGCCTCGATACCCGTCATCAATGCGGGCGACGGCGGTCACAGCCACCCGACCCAGACCCTCGCCGACCTGCTCACGATACACCGTGAAAAGGGAGGGCTCGACAACCTGACCGTCGGCTTCTGCGGCGATCTTAAATTCGGCAGGACGGTGCATTCGCTCATCTCGGCGCTGATACGCTGCAGCGGCGTCAGGTTCGTGCTGATCTCCCCGATGGAGCTGAAATTACCCGGATATGTGAAAGACAAGCTCGATGCGGCGGGCGTTGAATACACCGAGACCGACAGCCTCGAGGGCTCGATAGCCGACCTCGACATTCTCTATATGACCCGTGTGCAAAAGGAGCGCTTCTTCAATGAGGAGGATTATCTGCGCCTTAAAGATACTTATATCTTAACGTCCGAAAAAATGGCTCTCGCCTCTGAGAAGCTCCGCGTGCTGCATCCGCTGCCGAGGGTCAACGAGATAAGCGTCGCCGTGGATAATGACCCCCGCGCCTGCTACTTTAAACAGGTGCTCTACGGCAAATATATGCGAATGGCTCTTATCCTGAAGCTCCTGGAGGTGAAATGATGAATATTGATTCGATAAAAAACGGCATAGTTATCGACCACATAACCGCTGGACGCAGCATGAAGATATACCGCCTCTTGGGGCTTGAGTCGCTCGACTGCTCGGTGGCGCTTATAAAGAATGTCACAAGCCGCAAAACGGGCAAAAAGGATATAATCAAAATCGACTCGGATTTCGATGTGGATACCGATATCCTCGGTTATGTCGACCCTGGTGTTACCGTCAATATCATCAGGGACGGCAAGATCGCCGAGAAGAGGACTCTTGAGTTGCCGACAGAGCTGACCGACGTCCTCAAATGCAAAAATCCGCGCTGCATAACCTCCACGGAGCAGGAGCTGCCGCATATATTCCGCCTCACCGACCGTGAGCACCGCGTCTACCGCTGTATCTATTGCGAAACAAAAGGAAAATGAGCCGCAGATAGCAAAGACAGGCTTTCTCAACCGAGGAAGCCTGTCTTTTATGTGATTTACCTGATAAACGCTCAAGCCGTGATGAGGTGATAATGCGGCAAAGGGTCTGAGTTAATCGTAGGGGACGACGTCCTCGGCGTCCCGCAAACAAAACCGTAATGTGAATTGAATACCGTTAGGGGCAAACTGTGTTCGTCCGTTTAAAATTAGAGTGCCGTCAGTGACTTCAGCCTCCATCTGACGAGGGAGAGAAAGGAGAAACCGATAAATTGCGGTAAATTTGCGTAAAATCGTTTCTCCCTCAAGAGGGAGCCTGAGAGGCAAGCAGCAATTTTATAAGTTAAACACTCAACATAAGTTTGTTTTTAATCATAGTTCAAAGACCGGCATTATACAAAACCGGTCTTTTTTGTTTTTAAATTTGATTTCTTGATAATTTGTTTAGTTCTAAAAAATTTGGGGATTTTCATAAAATCTTGTAAAAAATACTTGACAAATTAAATAATGAGTGCGATAACCAATATGTATAACACAATTAAAGGAGCGATAAAAATGACTGCGAAAAAGTACTTTGAAACACATGGCAGGATCTACGGAGTATTGAGAGAATCCAAAGACGGCTCAAGTCATTGCGTTAAGGTTAAGGTGTTTTACGATTACGGCGAAGCCGAGAAATGGCTTGAAGAGAAAAACTCGGATAACGATCGTGAGCTTGTGTCAAAGACAGCGGCGGAGAAGCTCACCGATAAAGCTGTCGTTGCAAGAGCTGTCTATGCGATTGCTGAATGAAATAGAACGAGAGAATAAGACCTGCACTTTGAACGGTGCAGGTCTCGTTTTTTATCTCGAAACCCATCAAGCTTTTGACTTGCAGCTGGCTTGCATTTTTATTGTTTCTTATAGTTTTTAAGCGATTTTTCGGATTTTTCACAATGCAACTCAAAACAAAAAAAGAACCGCAAAAGCGGTTCCGAATGAATGCGTAAAGTGTTTTGCACACGCAAAATGTGAAATAAAATTCACCCGTCGCCGCAGCGATTTCACGCGCGATAGCAACATAATCGGTGAAGAAGCGTTTGCCGTCGGCAAACGTGAAGCGCCCGTACCTCTCCATGCGGCGAAGCCGCGCTTCATATGGCGAAGCCCTGCTTCACTTTTCATGCACCGTAAGGTGCGCTTCATTGAAAAAAGCACTTGCGTACGCAAGTGCTTTTTTGTCTTTGTACAGCATATTTGATACAATGTGACCACCTGTCCAAAAATGTGACCCTGCACTTGAAAATGTGACCACCTATATTTATTGCTGATTTAGCCTTCTAATTCTTTCTTTAAAATAGTTTTGTAATTCTTCGTCTTCGCAATAAATATAACATCCTTGAGATACTAACAACCGGAAGTTGTTTAAAATTTTCTAAACATTTCAATACTTTTATAACGCCATATTGCGAAGACAGCCGTTGCAAGCCATGTTAATCCTGTTGTCAGCCATATGCCCCAAATATCTTATTTATTGATGTACCAAATATCCATTTCTTCTTTAGAAGGTTCATTAAAACTATCTAATAGTTTCTTTTTAAGTCCATCGTCAAAATAAAAACTATATTCTTCCTGACCAGAAACAATTAATTCATTTCTTTTTTTAATTAAATCCTGCCATTTTTCTTGAGTAACATCTACATAATGCCACTCAACAGGGATATTATATTTTTTATAATAGTTAGTTAAATTAATCCTTTCCTTTTTAGACCAAAAGCCCCAATCTAAAATCACATTTGCTCCAGCTCTAACAATATCAATTGCTTTTTTCATTAAATACGCATTAACTCGTTTTGCAAAATCGTCATATCGTTCACCTTGTTCATTATCCATCAAGTAAAATGTTACTTCATCTGTAGATAATATAACTGCATTTTTTTCTTCTTTAATTTTATTCGCATAAAATGTTTTTCCGCTACAAATTTTTCCACATAGTGCGATAACCTTTGGCATAAATTTAAAATCTCCCTAAATCCTTATTTAACTTACTATTCAAGAATTATACATTAAACTAATTTTATAGTCAACGATAATGCCAATAATAAATGTGACCATTACAATTCTATCAATTTATCGTTATTCTTAGTGCTGTGTTAGTATATGCCAAATATCATTACCTATAAATCCACATTTGCGATAAATGCTTTCAGGGTTTGTAATGTTATCGCATTCGCCTGATACAGTTGCAAAATCTGCATTTAGTTTTAATATATTTAATGCTTTGCATACAAGTACAGAAGCAATTCCTTTCCCTCTATATTCCGGCAAAACCTGTAACCACTCAATAATACCTTCACCAATCTTCGTATCTAAATCACATATAATCGAGCCTACTAATTTAGTGTTATCAAAAGCACCAATCCATAGCTCCGTGAAATATACATTTGTTTCAGTAAGACCTTTTATATAGTCGGCAGAAACAAATACATCAGTGTGCGAATATGAAGCGTTTATCATATCCGCAACTTCATTTGTTTTTTCTTTTGACAAAATCTTATAGGCGAAATTATTGCTTGAAAAGTCAGGAACATAATTTAGTCTGTGAATTAACCTAAAGTATTGTTTATCACTGTATTTTTCTAATAAAGTTTCATCAAAATTTTTGTTATGAATGATTTTTACATTATCAGGAATAATTATATCAATTGCTTTCCAATATGGAATTGACAAAGCTTCGCACGGGTTTTGTTTGTATTCTTCTATTGAAATCATATTGTTAAACTCCGTAAGATTAACCTTTTTGTTTTATTTTACCAAATATATATAACCAAGTCAATTCTTTCTGCTTCAATTATTTCTATCCCCGGTTGAACCGAGGATTTATTTCTTTGCTGAAGAAACAAAAAAGACACTGAAAATTGTATCATTTTCAGTGTCCTATGGTGGTTGCGGAGACAGGATTTGACTCGCGCGCCTGCGGGCGCTTGGTCGCTCGCGGTCACAACAGTCCACCGGACTGTTGCTCTGTGCCGCTCGTCCTTCAAATCCTGTTACTTAAAAATTAAAACCACCTCAAAACGAGGTGGTTTTAATTTGGTTGCGGAGACAGGATTTGAACCTGCGACCTCCGGGTTATGAGCCCGACGAGCTACCAACTGCTCTACTCCGCGATATCTGATTTTCAAGTGCTCTACTATTATACACGGTTTTACGAAAAAGTCAAGTGCTTTTGCGAAATTTTTTAATTAAGTGAAAATATGCTTGTGTTGTGCGCCTATACATGATAGGATATATTTAGATCAATTAATGCTGAGAGGATGGGTGAAAAATGAAAACTTTTCGCTTTTGTGACGCTCCCGTGAGGCTTTTCGGGGTTCGCAGGAATGCCGAGGGGCGTTTTATAAGGCTCGATGAGGAGGTCGCCGCCGCAACGAGCGAGCTTGTGCGTGAGCGCAATTATCTTGCCGTCGGGGGCAGAGTCAGGTTCAAGACCGATTCTCCGACCCTCACCGTCAGATACACCATTGCGAGCAACCGCGCCGATTGGGCGATCCCTCTGCCCGGCTCCGCGGGCGTCGACGTCTATGCGGGCACGGGCGAGGCTTCACGCTGGGTCGGCTATGCCGTGCCGTATAATTACACCGATTTGACCGCCGAGAATCGCCTCTTTAAGGGCGAGGGGCTTGAGACGGTGACGATAAATCTGCCCCGAAACGAGCCTCTGCTCGACCTCACGGTTACGGTCGAGGACGGTGCCGAATTCCTCGAACCCGATGAATATACCTATAAAACACCGATAGTATTCTACGGCTCGTCAATAACCGAGGGCGGCTGCGCTACCGCGCCCGGGAACGCTTATACCTCAATGGTTTCGCGAGCCCTTGACTCGGATTATATCAATCTCGGCTTCTCCGGCGGGGCTCACGGCGAGCAGCCGATCGCGGAGTACATAAGCCGCCTCAAGATGAGCGTATTCGTCATGGATTACGACCATAATGCGAATGACGCTGACGAGCTTGAACGCACGCATGAGAGGTTTTTTAAGACCGTCCGCGCCGCTCAGCCCGAGCTGCCGGTCATATTTATGACTAAGCCCGATTTTACGGGTGATCCTGCCGCGAATTCAGTACGCAGAGACATTATCAGGCGGACCTACGAGAACGCTCTTGCGGCAGGGGATAGGAATGTTTGGTTCATCGACGGCGAGAGCTATTTTGAGGGCTATGACCGCGGGATTTGCACAGTCGAGGGGCTGCATCCGAACGACCTCGGCTTCATGCTCATGACGAAAAAAGTCCTGCCCGTGTTGCGTGAGGCGTTGGCAAAAGGCTACGGGAATTTAAAATAAACGGAGTTCTTTATGATGCAGCCCGATGAAGCGCTCAGCGCCGAGGCGGCAAATCGCTTCAATGAGCGTTTCGCATACGCCCGCGAGCATTATTTCGCGCTGAAGCCGACTGAATAATGTATAAGACGGTGTCCTTGACGTCCCACAAAAGCGCAATTCTGCATCAACCGCTGCAAAGCGGTCAAATAAATCAAAACACGACAAGGAGGTCAGACCATGAAAAAACGAATCCCGTATCTGCTGCTGCCGCTTATTACGCTGATCCTGGAGATCCTGCCGTACGGGGCGGTGTGCAATTTTGCCACCGAGACAAGGCGGATCCGTGAACTGTATTCGTACTTTGATTTGACGCCCTACGGGTACGCTAACTTTGCGCCGTTCCTCACCGCCTTGCTCACCTGCATTATTCTGGTGCTGCTTGCGGTCTGGTGCTTCACGGGCAAGCGGCAAATAATGACAGCCGCCAAGGTGCTTCTCGCCGTCGGAGCCGTGCTTTCACTTTGCCCGCTGCTGCTCGGCATCGACTGCTTCTCCGTCGTCGGCGCATTGATCACCTTGACGTTGGCTGCGGAATTCCTCTGGGTTTATTTCAAATTCAAAACGCCGAAAAATGAAAGCGACAGGTGAGCTTTTGCCGAGCTTCAACCGAGAACCTCTCCGTCACTAATTGGTTATGCCACCTCACTAAATGGGAGGCAAGATTAACTGTGAGCTGCCGGTTAAATTCGGCTTCCTTTGCCGCACAACTCAAAAATCCTCCGTTTATCCGAACGGAGGATTTTTATGTCTTATACTTCAGAAGGAGAAATATCATTTTAAGTTGATCCTTATAAATAACGCTTTGACCATTGTGCGCCCGTCAAGGCGGGGCAAAATTGGTGAAAATACTGTTGACTGAGCCGAAATATAAGGTGTAAAATAAATATAACTTATTATTACGGAAGCGAAGCACTATGACAATTGATTTTCACACTCATTGTTTCCCGGATTGGCTCGCCGAGAGAGCCTGTAGGGTGCTTATAAAGAATTCGGGCATGGTCACGCCGTTCCATGACGGCACGGTGGCGGGGCTGCGCCGCAGAGCCGCCGACAGCGGAGTTGATGTCTCCGTCGTGCTGAATATAGCGACGAATCCTCGCCAGCAAAAGAACGTGAATGACTTTGCCATATCCCTGCTCGGGGTCAAGGGCATCGTGCCCTTCGGCAGCGTTCATCCCGAGGCGGAGGACGCCTTTGACGAGCTTGAGCGCCTCGCCGCAAGCGGCATAAAGGGCGTTAAATTCCACCCCGATAATCAGAATTTCTATGTCGACGAGGACAGAATGATCCCCGTCTATGAGAAGATAGCCTCGCTCGGGCTGATAACTCTGTTTCACTGCGGGCTTGATATCGGTATGCCCGAGCCCGTCCATTGCACCGCTGACAGGCTTGCAAGGGTGCTGGATGTATTTGGCGATGCGCCCGTAGTAGCGGCTCATTTCGGCGGTATATGCTCCTGGTACGCAACGGAGAAATACCTCATCGGGCGCAATCTCTATCTCGACACCGCCTACAGCTACGGCATTATGCCTCCGAGCGTCGGTAAGCGTCTGATAGCCGAGCACGGTGCGGATAAGATCCTCTTCGGCAGTGATTCGCCGTGGAATTCGCCGAAAGCAATTCTCGGGCTTATCGACCTTTTTGAACTCAGTGACGGCGAAAAAGAAGCAGTCCTCGGCGGCAACGCACAAAGACTGCTCGGTATTTGATTAAAATGTCGCTCAGTTTCGCAGCTCGTCCAACGTCATCGAGTAGGCGGGCAGGAATTCATCAATAAATACCTGAGCCTCGGGTACGTTCAGCGCTTTGATGCTCTCGAGCGTCCCGGTATAGGCGCTGTTGAATTCGCTGCTGCCTGCTTTTTTCTCTTCAAGGCATTTTATCAGGGCGCTTATCTTGTCGGCGGCTTTCACGAGGATGTGCAGCTCTCCGTCACTCTCGTCGGCGATGAGAAGGGGGGCGTAATCCTCCCTGAAATCCACTGGCAGCATCGAGATAAGGCTCTCGGCAGCTTTTTGCTCGACGGTCTTATATGCGTTCCGCACCTCTTCATTGTAATACTTAACAGGCGTCGGCATATCGCCGGTCAGGGTCTCCGCAGCGTCGTGAAACAGGCCAAGCAGGGCGGCTTTTTCGCCATTCAGCTGTTTGCCGAAGCGTTTGCGGCCTATCTCGGCGAGGGCGTGCGCTATCACCGCCACCTCAAAGGAATGCTCCGTCAGATTCTCGCGGTGTTCGTTCCTCATCAGCGCCCAGCGATCGATATATTTCATCCTTGATATCATTGCAAAAAAACCGTTATCCATGTCAGTTCCTCCGTAGTTTGTGCATAAATAATAACACATTATATTTGATTTTTCAATCATGAAAGGGCTTTTATGGCGAAAATATCGGTGTATGAATTCATAAAGGAGCTTGACTCGCATTTCGCAAGGGAGGATCTTGCGGGTGCGGGCGAATGTGTGCTCAAATGGCGTGAAAAGGCTCGTGAGATCGGCGATCGCAGCGGCGAGCTGAGTGTGCTCAACGAGATGATAGGCTACTACCGCCGCACGGGCGAGGAGCAGCCCGCGCTGAACGCCGTCAAGGAAGCGTTTGACATTATAGACGAGCTTGATATAGGCTCTGAGGTTACGGCGGCTACGATATACCTTAACGGAGCCACCACCATGAAAGCATTCGGCAGGAGCGCCGAGGCGATGCCCTATTATGAATTAACATATAAAATATATCGCTCCAAGCTGCCCGAGAGAGACCCTCTCTTTGCGGGATTATATAACAACATGGCGCTCGCTTTGCAGGATAACGGTGAATTCGGCGGCGCAAGGGAGTGCTTCCGCCGCGCGATAGATATCACCTCGAGCCTGCCGAGGCAAGGGCTTGAGACTGCGATATCCTGCGTCAATCTCGCTCATTTGCTTTATGATAAAGAGCCCGAGGATGCGGAGATAATGCCGCTGCTTGACAGAGCCTCGGCGATACTCAGGGATCCCGCCGTTTTCGGCTACGACAATTATGCCTTCACCTGCCGCAAATGTGCCCCGTCGTTCGGCTTTTTCGGGCTGTTTCTTGAGGAAAAATATCTTAACGAAAGGGCGGACGAGGTCTATGCAGGGTCTTGAGCTTGCCCGCCGATATTATGAGGAATTCGGCAGGGCGATGATAGCCGAGCGCTTCCCCGACTATGAGGGCAGGATAGCCGTCGGGCTTGCGGGCAGCGGCTCCGATTGCCTCGGCTTCGACGACGATGTATCTGCCGACCATGATTCGGGCGCGGGCTTTTGCCTGTGGCTGACGGATGATGATTATGAGAATATCGGCTTCCGCCTTGCGAGGGAGTATTCAAAGCTCCCCGCCGAATTCATGGGCGTGCCGAAGGGCAGGGCGAACTCCTACGGCAGCTCGCATTTCGGCGTTAAAAGCATAAGCGGATTTTATACGCCGTTCACGGGCAGAGTCGGTGCACCGGAGACAAACGCCGAGTGGCTGTATACCCCCGAATTTTCGCTTGCGGCGGCAGTCAGCGGCGAGGTGTTCAGAGACGATCTCGGCGAATTCACCGCCGTGCGTGAGCGGATAAAAAACGGTATGCCTGAGGATGTGCGGCTAAAGAAAATGGCCGCGAGGGTGATAGCGGCGGCGCAGAGCGGGCAGTATAATTACCCGCGCTGCCTTGCCCACGGGGAGACGGGCGCAGCCGTGCTTGCGGCGGCCGAGTTCGTAAGGAACACCGCCTCGCTCATCTATCTTATCAACCGCCGATACGCTCCGTTCTATAAATGGCTGCTTCGGGGCATGAGGGGGCTTGAGCAGCTTTCGCATTTGGAGCGCGAGCTGTCGTTCATCCTCACCGAGGGCAATTCTACGGAGCAGACAAGGGCAAAATCAGAGGCGATAGAGGGCGTATGCGCCGAGCTTGCCGAGTATTTCAGAGCCTGCGGGCTGGCTTCGTCACGGGCGGATTTCCTCGAGCCATACGCCTATGAAATACAAAACAATATCAAAGATCCCGAGCTTAGAAATATGCACATCATGGAGGGCTAAACATGGATTTTCTCATCGTAGTGGATATGCAGAATGATTTTATCGACGGCGCTCTCGGCACCCCCGAGGCTCTTGCTATAGTGCCCAAGGTCGCCGAGAAGATAAAGGGCTTCGGCGGTAAGGTAATCTTCACCCGCGACACCCACGGCGAGGATTACCTCGACACGCAGGAGGGCAGGCTGCTGCCCGTCAAGCACTGCATCAAGGGCACCGACGGCTGGCAGATAAGAGCCGAGCTTGAAGCCCTCGGGGCGGAGGACGTGATAGATAAGCCTGCCTTCGGCTCGCCGGAGCTTGCAATGCAGCTTAAAAATTATGACGAAACTGTCGAGCATATCGGCAGCGTGACCCTCGTCGGCCTTTGCACCGATATCTGCGTTATCTCGAATGCGATGCTCATCAAGGCGTTCATGCCCGAGGTCAAGGTGACCGTCGACGCCGCCTGCTGCGCCGGAGTAACGCCCGAGAGCCACAAAAGAGCGCTCGAGAGCATGAAAACCTGCCAGATAGGCATTGTCAACGATTAAGAGCCGAAATCCTTGATATAACTGAATTCCGGCGTGTGCCGCTGCCGAGAAAAAGGGAGCGGCGCACAATAAATCGTAAAATAATAAAAAAAATTTAAAAAAACACTTGCAAAATGCGGAACATTATGTTAATATAATGAGCGTTCCGTGCGAACACCGATGGCCCGGTAGTTCAGCTGGTTAGAACGCTAGCCTGTCACGCTAGAGGTCGACGGTTCGAGCCCGTTCCGGGTCGCCATTTGCTGCTATGGCTCAGGTGGTAGAGCGCATCCTTGGTAAGGATGAGGTCGGCAGTTCGAGTCTGCCTAGCAGCTCCAAATAAAGTCTCATTTGTCAACAGACAGGTGAGACTTTATTTATTGCTCAGATTCCTCTACGATATTTAAAGTGTATCTATTGGACTATTTTAATTTTAAATATTGACAAAAATGGTATAAGGAGCCGCAATAAAAACTATGTATAATGCACAAAATAATGGAGTAATTGTTCCGTATAAAATTGAGTTTGGAATTTCTATTTAAGGAGTGCTGACATGAAAACAAAATCGGTTTTAGTTTGTTGTCTTTGCTTTTTGGTTGTGCTGTTGGTCACCATTACTTCGGTGCTTAGTGCTCGTTCGGAGATTCGCTTGATAGAGCGCAATTGGGGAGTTGAAATTCCATACTCGGTAAAAGAATTGCATGTTTATAATGGAAGTATCGGTTTTACGGGCGACGGGCAGCGTTTCGGCATTTATTCTTACTCCGGTGAAAACCTTGACGGTGTAAAGTTCTCAACTGAGAACACGCAGCAGGCAGAGGATTTTTCTGAAGAATTTTTCAGTCGTTTGTTTCCTGAACTTTCAATAGAAATTCCGTCGAAAAGTATTTTGAAATGGGCGATGCTGAACAGGGGCAGTGACTGTGCCGCATTTATTGTTGTAGGTGATAAGCTGTTTGTTCTACAGGATATATTTTAAGTTCGGAGGTGAGCGCCGTGCAGCTCAAGGTGATAGCGAGGATACGCAGCGATTTTTCATCGAAATTCGGCATACCGAGGCAGAGCGGCCTTGTCGATGAGCTGGAGGCGGCGGTCGTGTTTGAGCCGGGCTTCCGTGAGCCGGAGGCGCTGCGGGGGATAGAGGGCTATTCGCACCTGTGGCTGATATGGCAGTTCTCCGAATGCGCCGATAAGGGCTGGTCGCCCACCGTGCGCCCGCC
>UMAM01064468.1_pt1 | contig 32007 bp, 48 predicted proteins | sample 1963711 | NCBI WGS metagenome assembly UMAM01 (sample SAMEA4835916, study PRJEB28245) | human gut metagenome | biome: gut microbiome; material: fecal sample | place: Denmark | collected 2008
ATCCTTTCTTAAATTTTTCAGATTCTAATTGCATAATAGTTCTTATGCTAGCATAATTTTTTATATCATCTCCAGGTTGAAAGGGCTTTATATCCATTCCTCTATAACTAACTCCATTAAGACATCTTACAATTTTTTGCACATCATAATCTTTCCTATAAAAAATATTATTTTTGTAGGGATATTCAAAATGTTTTCTAGGAATCTTGTATATAAAAGATAGAAAGTCTTTTAGAGAGTCTGCAAATCTAATAATAGAAATATCAGAGTTATTACTCATTTTCATGATATTTCTAAAAATATAATTCTTATCCTCTTTTTTATTATCATCTGAAAGAGTAGAAACATCTATTCCTCCTAACATAAAATATCTAATAAAAGAAGCTGTTGTATCTTTCCCACTTCCTTTCCTTCCCACTATAGCAATCTTCATAATATTTTATTTTATATAAACTGTTTTATTTTCTCTGCAATTTCTCTAATTTGAGGATGAGCATCTTTAGCTGTTCTAAGATCTAAGAAATGTTTCCATTTATATCTAGGAGCACTCATAATAATGTCAGTCTTATGTCCAAGATTTAATACAGATCTAGCTATTTCAGGAGTTTCTCCTAATCTAATTAATAGTTTATAAAAGAAAGTACTGAACTTACAAGCTAAAGTGTATATCCATTTATTTTTCCCTTTGCCTTGCCATTCAATGAAGCTGATTCCTCTTCTTTTAAGATAATTGATAAATCTTGTACTTTCAATGGTGAAACTATTCCATCTATGTCTTAAGAGACTTCTTTCTTGACCATGATCTGTAATAATCCTAAAAGCAATTCTCTTATATGGATCATTATCTTTAGGAGTGAAATATTTAACTGTAGAGTCATCTTTTAAGATTCTCTCTAATAGATCTGGATCATTCTCAGCAATAACTCTTAGATTAGTATAAATATACCAAAGGTTACCCTCTTTTCTCATATCAGTGTATGGATTATCTATAAAATATTTATAGTGATTATACACATAATTTTGAGTATATACAAGATAAACCCCTGTATGTTCTAGAACTGAAGTATGTCCTCTCTTAATAACCTTCCTAATTAAGACTTGTGGGGGCCTTTGAAACATAGACCCCTCACTTTTATAACAATTCCTAATACATAATTCTGTAAAAACTAATGGGTTACTTTCACTCATTAGTATACAGTCTTGTTTTATAAACTCCATTTATTTAATCTTTTTAGATGCTATATACTGTAGTAAAGCTGGTATCTTAGAATCATCTTCATAACAATTACATTCATTAGGAAGATTTCTAAAATATCTCTCATTCATTCTGCATAATTGAATTATAATAGCTTGTCCTTCTCTTAGTTCAGGATGAAATCTTTTTAATTCTTGAGCTTTCTTCAGTAGTTTTAAACCAAATTTTCTAGTGTTCATAACTTCTAACTTTTGAAATAATTTCTTCTAAACTAATAGGAGAATAGCCTATTCTTTCAGCACTTATACAGAAAGTGTTCTCTGTAAAATCTCTAAATCTATCATCTCCATGCACATGTCCATATATATTAAGATATGGAGAATTATTTTCTAAATACATAGGTTCATGAGAAATTATAATAAACTTCTCAATAATAATAGGATATTTAGAAACCTCTGGAAATTGAGATTTCCAAAATGAATATGAATGGCCCCAATCATGATTTCCATAGATCATTGTAATATTACCATTTAATTGATTTATAATAGCTTCTGTAACTAATTTATTTCCAAATGAAATATCTCCTGCTAAGAATACTTTATCTTGTTTCTTAACAACAGCATTCCAATTTTCAATAATTACATCATTCATTTCATAAACATCCTTAAATGGTCTATTTTCATATCCTATTATGTTCTTATGATAGAAGTGAGGATCAGCAAATAAAAATGTTCTACTGTAATCCATTCAATTTATTAAATTCTTCAGTCAGTACTTTCTCTGATAATGAATCTATAAGATCTTTATATTCTAAAATATCTAAGTCATCATTCTTCTCTAAAATTTGAGCTACTACCACTCTACTTAAGATAGAGGAATTTATGTCATATAAATGATACTTATTATGAATTTTTCTAGCAAGACAGTTTTTAAAATTTTTAATTAAAGCTTGTCTACTATAAGAAGATAGACTATCTGTCATATCTTCTAAAATTTTACCAGCTTCATCAAGAACAGCTAATTGCTTATTATAATCTTCAGAATGCTCTTCTATGTATTCTTCATAAAGTCCTCTTTGTAATTTACAAATAGAAGAAGTCATTTTAGAATAAGCCCATTCAGTAAGAATTTTTTGTCTTTCTTTTGTTGTCATAGTTATTTACCTGTATGTCCAAATCCACCTTCTCCTCTTTCAGTATCAGATAAATCTTCTACTTCTTCAAATTCTGCTTGTTCAGCTATTTGAATCTTAAGTTGAGCAATTCTATCACCATTATGAATTACTACTACTTCTTTTCCTAGATTAGTGACAATAATGCCAACTTCACCTCTATAATCAGCATCAATTGTTCCTTCAATTACAAATAGTCCTTCTTTAAATGATAATCCAGATCTATTTCTAATTTTAGCTTCATAACCTTTAGGCAATTCTAAGAACACACCTGTAGGAATAATAACTCTATCTCCAGGAGCAATGTTGATCTTATCTAAGACTACTTTTTCTAATTTCTCATCATAGTAGTCTGATATTCTCTTAAAGACATATTCTCTATTAGGAATATATTTAAATTCTTCTTTAGGAGTGTGTTTAAAATATGCTGACAAATCTGCACAAGCTGCATCAACTGTTTTATATTGAGGAGTTTTTACCTCCTCATTTAGTTTCTTTATCTTAACTTTCATTAAATTTTTCTTAAATATTGATGTATATGGTTTACTTGAGAAGCCTGATATATTGCATCACTAAGAGCATTATGAGCTTTCTCATTTTCAAATTTAAAACATGGAACATAAGGTGTAAGCTCATCTATAAAAGTTCTAGCATCTCTTACTTCATTATATTCCCATGGACATTGAAGATTATTCATCTTATATTTATGTTCTAAAATATCAATATCCATTTTACCTCTACTCCAAACTCTAATTCCTTGATTCTGTTTAATAGAAAGAATGAATTGAGATAATAGGGTAAGAGAACACTCAATAGGTTGTCCAGTCTCTTTAAATACAGCTCTTGCTTCTTCAGATTGTTGCATCCACCACCTTAATGTGTTAGTATTAATATATGGCAATGCATCTAAAGAAACAACTTGATAGAAGTCTCTTCCTAAAGAATTCTCCTCAGGATCAAATTCAATTGCTCCAATACTAACTATATCAGAGTGAAACTCTCTTCCAAGAGTCTCAATATCTATCATAATATGCTTCATTTCTTTTTGTATAAACTTACTATGTTAATAACATCTTCTGTATTTACTACATCTCCATCACCATTATAGTCCCATGCTAAGCACAGGACTTGAAAAATGATGTCTTCTAATATACTATTAAATTCAATTTTATCCATTAGTGTGTCCAATATTTTGTTATATTAGGTTCTGCTTTAACTGGAACTACATCTATAAACACTCTCCCAGCTCTTTCCATACAATCTTTAAGAGCTTCTGCTACTTTATCTGCAATATCTTCAGGGCATTCTATCAAATATTCCAATTATCTTACAAGTATGTCAGTTCACACATACTTTCTTACACTTTCATGTAAGTTGGGACTATATCTTATAAAGAAATCTTTCTTAACATTGCTGATAAGGTTCTATTAGAAAGTTCTTTATCTGTGCTTTTCAACTCCCCTTGGAGCTTACTCCATCTCTGGATAGTCTCTGAACTCCAAATCTTATAATTGAAGCAATCTACATAGTATTTTAATAGAATATTAGATATTTCATAAGCACCTTCAAATTTACTTACAGTTAAATACCAAAATACTCTACCATCTTTCTTTCTTTCTGGAAGAACTTTAGCTTTAATATCATATTTCCTAAAATATGGAACAAATAAATCTTCATTTATTTCTCTAGAAAAAGCATGAGTATTAAGATTATAGAATAATTTACTTTTATGTAAAGATCCATCATCATAAAACCACAATGCTACTCCTAACTCATCCATTAGATTTAAGCATTCTTCTAAACTAAGATTTCTTATTTTAGTTATCTCAGAATTCTTATGAGTTCCCATACAATAGATAGGTTTTTTAGCAAAGCCATTTTCTTCTACTCTATGGATTTCACAAGCTAAGTCTCCCAATAATTCTTTTTTATATTCTAAATATTCCTTATGAATACAATTAGTTACATAATTAGAATTACTATTAACATTAACAGGTTTAGTTAAACTCCCATCTCCAAAAACACCTGTTAATAACACTTGTATTTGTTCATTACTTAGATTCAAAGCTGCTGATTGTCCATTTTCCATACATTATACATTTAAGTTCATGTACAAATATACAACAATTTTTTAAACATTCAAAATATTTTTCAATATTTTTGTAGTATGTTGTCTTTAGGAGTTCCCAGCAATTAACACAGTTTAGACATGACAAATCTCTATCATGTATAAAGTTACTTATCTTAACTTTATTGAATAAATTATTTTCTAGAATCCAATTGAAAAACCACACTCCTGCAAGCTTTGACATATCTGCTGCTGAGCCTTGACATCTATAATTTAATGCCATTCTTTCAATCTCACCTCTCATTTTAAAATATTCTTTACATGTAGGCAAATAATAATTTAAAAATTGAGTTGTTCCTGCAGCTTTATGTTGTCTATATTCTTGCCACCATTCTCTAGTAATAGTTTTCTCTAGCTTTTGATATTGATCATATATTTGATAATAAGATCTTCTTCCAGTTACTTCATTAAAATGAACATAACCTTGTTTAAGAACTATACCTTTTATATATTCAAAATACTTAGCTAACTTAGGAAAAGCTTTAAGATAAGCTGTATATACAGCATCTCCTTCTTCATCAGATAATCCAAGATTCTTAGCAATGGTAGCCCCTACACCACCAAATAGAATTGCAAATTTAGCTCCTTTAGCCATTTGTCTAAGATCAGGTCTTATTTCTTTTACCTTCTCTTCAGGAATATCTTTCAATTCCTTAGGAAAACATAATTTAGCTGTAAAACTATGACCATCTCTTTTCCTAGTAGTGTCATTATAAAATGATATTAGTGCAGGTTCCTTAGATAATTGAGTGTACATCCTATCTTCTTGCTGACTATAATCACAGTCAACTAAGATAGTGTTCTTAAATTGATTTGTAAAACAAGCTCTAGTAATAGGATCTGCTGGAAGATTTTGTAAATTAATACTATCTTCATTATCAGAGTTATCACCTTTACCACAAGAAGTTCTTCCTGTACCCATTATCTGCCAAAATGTAGCATGAATTCTACCAGTTGCAGGATTAATAAGATCTAAGAAGTTTTGACCATAAGTTGTAACCAATTTCTGTGCTTTCTTATAATCAATATACATCTTAACAAGAGGAGATACTGAAGCTTGTTTACTAATGTGTTTAGCTTCAATAGTATCTTTCATTCTTCCTGTCTTCTTATCTTTCACTTTAGTATCAACACCTAATTCTTGGAATATAGGAACAATTTGTCTAGAAGAATCCCAATTAAGACTACACCTTTTTGTAGCACTAAATAGATCTAATTGTTTATTGACATATTTATCACCAAACTTTTCAAATACCCATTTGTTCAGAGCAAATTCCATATCTCTTAGCTTTTGCTCATCTTGTTCCATTTTAGCTTTCCATTTATCTTGGTCTAGATATATTCCACACCATTCTAAATAAGCTAAAACTTTAACAAACATATTGTCCAATTTAACAGCTCCATACACTTTATCTTGTTGTATCTTAATAAGCTGTTTAGTCATAATTGGAATAAGATATTTTACATCATTAGCACCATACTCAATAACATTATCTGTAAGTCCAACCTTACAAATGGTTCCTCTTATAGATTTATTAAGTAAAACACCACAATATTTCAATGCTAAGACTTCCAAAGATTTCTTAACATAGTTTGGTAATTTAATGTTGTCAAAACCACAATACAAGATACCTTCAGCTAAGAAAGTATCAAATACTTTTTCAAGTATTATATCATGTTTATAGAAGAATTGAAGATCAAATTTTGCATTCTGTAATACAAAAGTTACATCTTTTCTTAAGAATAATGGTTTTAATTCATTCAACATATTAGGAGAATATTCAATGACATATTGATTTTCAAAGTCTCCTAATTGTATTGATATAAGCTCACAAGTATGAGGATCTAATCCTGTTGTCTCTGTATCTAATGCAATATACTTATGTCCAGCAAAATACTTGATAATGTCTTTAACACTTACCAAGTTCCACTTACTACTTTCCTTCAACCTCTTTTGCTCAGAACAATAGTGTATCATTATTTTACAATATAATAGTTACCAGATAAAATGTCTTCAATAGAAGGTTCCCACTTCTTAGAGCCAGGAACCTCAATAATCTCATCATTCTTAAAGAAAATTACTTTCTGGTCTTGCCATTCATAATTTCCAATAATTCTATCTGAGCCTACCATATATCTAGTAGCATCCATTATATTCATCTTAGGATGAGGACACAACAATACTGTAACTATTTGTTCTACTCCATCTTCAACAATCTCTCTCTCCATCATATTAGTTACATTTAGAAAATCCACAGTGTGGACATATTAAACAACCATTCTCAAATACTAATTTTTCACCACATACATCACAGTTTTCACTAGATTTAGCACTGTTTTCTACATACTTAGCAATAGTTCTAGCTAAAACTTTATGAAATGCAGTTAATTCTCCCTTACTTTTTTTAAGTTGGTCTACAAGGAAGTTAAATCCAACATCACTTCTAATAGAAATAGATAACAATCTTGTTACCATTTCAAGCTGATCATCCATTACATCTGCAAAGTTATCTACAATTATATTACCTTCTTGGTCTTGTAACTGATAATAACCTTTCTTAATCTTAACATTCTTACCTATTGTAGGGACTTTAATGTTCTCAGGTGTAGGACAAACAAATATTTCATATGGTTTACCTTCATAGAAGCCCAGAGAGCAAAGATAATTCTCTCCCTTAACTGTCATAGTATGAATATGAGAAAGTAGCTCAGAAGGTCTCTTTGGGGCCTTTCTTGAGGGATCTTTAACCTCATTGTTCTTTTCTACTAATACACCACTTCTACTACCATCTCTATAGCATTGCTACCTCTACTTTCATAGAGGATTGGACTATACCATGATCCCATTAGGATCCCTCCATTATAGTCTCTGAACATCTTGTAATCCATTTATATTTATAACATTCTATAGGACATTCTCCTATATATCTTAAGAATTCTATAAAAGATTTATTATTTAAATAATATGCTCCACCATTACTGTATTTATAGTATTTACAATCTCCAAACTGTTTTAATTGAGATAAAATAAATTCATTATAATGTTTACAAGAAATTTGTCCTCTATGAGTCTTAGCCTTAGATTGTCTAGTACTACTTCCATCTCCTATAAACCACCATAATAACATAATTTTATCTAAAATAATATTAGGAAGAATTTTTCTTTTTTGTTTTTGTTTCTCCATTTCATCTTTAGGATAAAATAAATCATATAGTTCTAAAAATTCTTTTCTTGTTTCAGTTTGAAAACTATAACATTTGGTTTCTTTTCTATAAAATATTTTTGAGCATTTAATTCCATTTTGTTCAAATATAGTAATTAAATACTCATGCACTTCTTTATGTTTATCTGTATAAGTGAAATATGGATTTTTAAAATTCTTACTCAATCTCAAACTTCCATCTCCTAAGATTAACCCAATAATAAGAGATCTAAATTCTTTGCTAAGTTTAATTTCTGGCTTCTCCATAAAACTCTCTTTAACAGATCTTACTTTTACTGAATTCTTAATCAAATGATATCTTAGAGTTCCTAAATTTATATTATATTTTATAGAAAGTTTATTCATACTTTCTCCATTAAGATACTCTTCAATAATGTTATTCCAAAATGAATTAGAATTTTGCTGCTGATTTTCCATTTCTAAAAATTAAAAGGTTTTACAATAATTACACAAAGATAGTATAAAAATTGTAAAATTCCAAATAATTTTTTCATCTTAACATTTTTCAAACATTCACACTTATCCTCTCAGATTATGCTGTAGTAGTTAAGCTTTAGGAGGTTCCAGCAATTTAGAAGGTTGTTCAATACATATTACTATGTAAGGCTGCCTAACTTAACAGTAACTCCTTTAAGACCCATCTTATATGCATTAAGATAAATATTCTTAACAACATCTTTTTCTACATTAGATGGAAGATTAATAGTAGTACTAATAGAACTAGTAGTATATTTCTGTACTATAGCTTGGATTTCTAATCTAGTTTTCCAATCAATATCTGCAGCTTCATTCTTATAATAAGGAGAAGACTTAAATAATACATTAATCATTCCCTTAGGAATCTCATCAAACTTCTTACCTGTTTGAATCTCACAAAACTTTTGGAAGGTCTTATGAGCAACTATAAATTCTCTAAATTTCTCCTTAGTATTTGGATCAATAAAGTCATATTTCTCATCAAAGTTATTGACTTTTACTCTTCTAGTATAGAAAGTCTTAAAGATTGGTTCAATTCCAGATGTAGTTTGAGTCAATAATGACCCTGAACCTACAGGTGCTACAGTACTAAGAGAAACATTTCTTCTTCCTAGTTTAGCCATTCTATGATGAATATCATAATAATTCTCAAACAAGAATTCATACCAATCATTATGTTCTTTTTCAGAATCATAGCTTAAGAATGGACCTCTTAAATAGCCTAAATCAATACTAGCTTCTAATTCAGCTTTAAACTTAGTTTCCATGATTCCTTCTACTAGATGATGAGAATCTTTAAATGCAAGATTCATAGCTGCAATAGTGTCTCCTAATGCAGTAAATCCACATCCAATTCTTCTTCCTTTTTGAGCTGTATCATATACTCTTCTCCATAGATTCTTCTCACTTTCAGAATCAGATTTCTCTATGATATTAAGAATATTCTGACACTCAAGTTCAATAACATCATCTAAGAAGATGACTTGTTGATATGCTACTTTCCTAAATAATTCAAAATCAAAATATGCTTCACTTGTAAATGGATTCATTACAAATGAAAGCAAATTAATATGAGATAATCTACAACTATCTGCATCACTCAATGCCTGTTCAGCACATGGGTTAACTGTTACAGCTCTTAAATTCTCATATACTGATGCAGGATCATAATTGATAATATTATCCCATAATAGGATTCCTGGTTCTGCTGTTTTCCATGCACATTCAATAATAAGATCTAACAGTTCTTTAGCTTTAACTTTCTTAATATAACCTCTAGTTTTCTCATAAGAAATTTCAATTAGTTCATCATAAGGATATGATTTCCAATTAAAATTCTCTTCTATAGGTTTATAACAAGGCCATTTAAGACACCAATCTTCATCTTTTTGTGCTGCATCTACTAATGCTCTACTAGCTTTTACAGATATATTTGCACCTGTAACTTTACTAAGATCTTGTTTAGAAAGAATAAATTCCTTAACATCTGGATGTCTATCTGACATTGCTAACATTAAAGCTCCTCTTCTTCCATCTTGACCAATAGTCTTACAAGTGGTAGAATAATAATCCATAAAACTAGCTGCACCTGTACTAAATTTTGCAGCATTATTAACTGTTGCTCCTCTTGGCCTAAGAGGATCTAGAGACATTCCACAACCACCTCTTCTCATGAATAAGAAGGACATTTCCTTTCCCTTATCCATAATAGATTCCATTTTATCTTCTAGTTTTCCTAAGCCAAAACAATTGGCCAAAGAAACAAGATCATTTGCTCCTAATGATGCCATAATAGAACCACCTGGAACAATATATTTAAAATGTCTAAATAGTTGGAACCATTTATCTCTTATCTCATAATCATTGGATTCTATAAGAGAATTCACATATTCTACTCCTAAATCTGAAAGATTATCAAGATCAAATGTTTGATTCTCAAGATCTTTTTTAAATCTTCTTTCAATTGTAGAAATCTTATATGCTAATCTCTGATGCATATTATCAGGAGTTTTTTCTCCTTCTGCAGCATACTTATCTAAAAATACTTTAGCAGCTAACTCATCACCCTCAAAATATCTCACTGCACATTCTTTAGCTTCCTTCATATTATTCAAATCCTAATTTCTTTCTTGTTCTTTCTTCAAAACCTAAATCAAGGTCTCTAATATAATCAAATTTTTCAGCCTTTATATTTATTTCTAAATTCTCCAGATTCTTAGGAGGAACTAGAAAGGCTTTAAATGCTTTAGCTTTAGCTTCCTCATCAGGAGCCCAAAAATACCTTAATTTTTGCACAGCTAATGTATCTTTCTTACTTATAAGATACCTTAGAATAATATTCTTAGCATCATCAGAAAGATCTTTAATTCTACCTAACCCAAACAACTTAATGTCTTCTATATACTCTTTAGGAATCTCAAAAGAATATATAACCATATTACCATTATCAAGTAGTTTTTTAAATAGGTTATGTTTTGTCAAATAGTCTTCATAGTTAATAAAAGCTTTTGAAGGTTCATATTCATAATGTAATAGAATATAATGTCCTACAAATGTAACTTTCTTTAACCTCTCTAAATATTGTAATCTCACACTTGTTGCTAGTAATGGTAATAATAATCTTCTAGCAGCTTCATTCATCATCACTTCTTACTTGATTACAATCTATAACATATGACCCATCTCTATTCATAAAATCACAGCTAACATCAAAGACTTGATTTTCATAATGCCATTCAACTTCTTTAATGATTTGCTTTAATCCTTTATGTTTAAATTCAGATTTACCTATATAGAAACCATTCTCAAATGCTTCTATTCTATCTCTTTCTATTGTTAAGACTGTTGGAATCTTAGCACCAGATGAAGGCATATAGATAAATACAAAGTCTAATATTTCATAATCTTTATATTGTTCATCTTCATCTATGACTTTCTCTAACATTCTATAATAAAGAGCTGCTTGAATCCAATATCTAAACTTCCAGAATTGATCTATGAATTCATCAGACTGAACACTTCCTGTCTTTAGATCTATGATTTGAAATGTTTTATTTACATGATCTACAACTAATCTATCAAATGCTCCTTTAACTAAAGAACCATTATATTCTGTAATAAAATCAACTTGATTAAAACCTTCCTGTCCATCTAAGAGATCAAACCATTTCTTAGTAGTAGGATATGTCTTAATAGTCTCTACTATCTTTTCAGCAATATTCCACATAAATGGAGTTATTAACTGATAGTCTTTATTCTCTAAGATAAAGTCAAGATAATCTTGATATTTTCTTACAGCTTCAATTTTAGTTTCTTTTTTCCATCTTTTATAAAAGTCTTTCTTCTCACAGATTTCTAAAATAACATTATCTGTCAGTTCTTCTCCTGTTTTTAAGATAAATTCTACACACTCATTAATTACATCAGAAATACTACTACTAGGAAGTTCTCCATTGTAATTATTGATTTTATATTTGTATAAATTCTGAGGTGACAATAACATATCATCTACTAATTTACCAAATATAATGTAGTTTTTACCACTTAAATCTTTTTTTGTAATAAGAGCAATTGGCCCATCTTTATCATAGGAAGCAATCCTAGAATAAGATAGAGCTTTTGTCTCTCTAAACTGTTCTTCTGTACAACTAAGTCTAAATCTATCCATTTCTACACTTTAATCCATACTCCACATTCATCTTTGTTTACAGAATAATATGTTCCATTTCTTATGTATGGAACAAAGAATACTTGTGTCATGTTATCATCTTCTATCCATTTATATTTGACCATAAGATCTGCAATAAATTGGACTAGATTATGAAAATCACATTTTCTTCTACTATCTCTTACAAAGTGTAAACCTATTAATATAGGCTTATCAGCATTATCTGTTAGTTGTCTAACTTCTTCTGCTCTATCTTCCCAAATTACTTTGGTATCTTTCTCATATTTAAAACAAAGAGGGGACTTAATAAAAATCCCACTCCTTGTTCTCATTCTTGAATTCTTACTACTAGGAACATTTCCTGGTATAAATATCTCCATTTATTTTACTAATTCAATTGCTTTATAGTTAAATTGAAATGCAAAATCATCTAGAATTTCTAAGAACCCACATTTGTCATTATAACAAACCTCTTGTTGAGTCACATATTTCATTCTATAAGAGATATAAGAAATTAAATAATCTACAATTGTTCTATCTCTAAAACATGCAGAAATAATGGCATTTAGATCAAGACCAGCATTTCTCTTGCCAGCAATCTCTATAATCTCATCTTGATGATTGAGCAAATACCATACTAAGGAAACACAGATATAAACCCATGGAATTACTTTATTCTTATTCAATGAAGGAGTATGAATTCTAAATTCAATAGTCTTAGCTCCACTGAAAATAAGATTAATTAAGTTAATCCATTTGTATCTAGCATGTACTTCCCATTTTCTATTACCATCTCTATCATGAGGATGATTTTCTCCAAACCTAGTAAATGAATAACCAGGAGTTTCAGCATACATTTCAAATAGTTTATCAAATTGAGACTCTATGCTGTCTTTAGGATTTGCAACTCCATTAGGAAGTTTCTTACAATAATCCTTATCTCCTTTCTTAAATGCAGATGATGCAGTCATAAGAGGAGGAAACATAGATAGAATCTGAGGTTCTAACATTTTAAAATAGTGATAAGCTGCAACTACTAGTTTCTTATCTACTTTAGGAACTCCAACATGAACATGAAGAGAACACAAATGATCAATATCACAATATTGTTGCAATACTTCACAAGTCTCATGCAACACTCCAATTCCAGATTTACCTTTAAATGGAATAGTTGCATATTCATTACCTGTAATTGATCCATCTCTTAGAGGAATAAGACCTAATCTAGCACATTCTGTTTGTGGAACAGATCCAGATGCAGTCTCAAATTCAACTCCAAAAGTTAAATCAGGTAAATTGAATATTGCTTCTCTATTAGGAACATAATTCTTAGAATGATAACTCTTAAAGTCTTCTAATAAGAATTTAGCTCCATAGTTGTTGGGGAATTGATAGTTCCAAGAATACTTTCTACTTCTTATAGGAATTCTATATGCAGGATTCATTCCTAGGATATACTTACCTCCAACTTTTTGAACAAGATGTCTAGGATTAACATAGACATCAGGATCAATTTCAATAAAATTAATTTCTTTGAAATATTTCTTATTGAACATTGGATATGTACTTTCTCCTATAACAATATTAGCATTCTTTGCCATATTTGGAGTCCACCAACCAAATTGATATTTCTGGCTAAGAGGGTCAAAATTGACAATTCCATAAGTCATAGAGCCTGTAGAATTTCTAAAATCTTTCTTTTCAAAATCATAATATCTTGATCTTGTTGGAGCAATTTGAGTACTGAAATAATGAACTCCTTCTTCTACAATATAATCTTCTGCAAACATAAATTTAATCTAATTTCTTTAATACAACATTAAAACTATCAATAATTTCTTGGCTCTCTTGTTTTAATTCATCCAGATTAATTAAATCTGAACATTCACTGATAAAAGCTTCAAACATATATTTACAAGCCTCTACAGAATGATAACTTTCACTCTTTAAAGTCAGTAACATATCATTGAAGTTTTCTACCACACATTTTTGAAAAGTCTCCCATGCTTCACCTTCTCCCCAATAATACTCAATACATTCTTTTAGGTTAGCAAAATCACTTTCTTGAGTTTTTAGCCATGAAGGCATAAGATTAGAGACTCTATTGCAAAGTAAGTTTGAATAAAACTTACACATTCCAACTCTCTTTTCTATATCTCCAATGTCTGATTTGCCATTAAAAGCTCTGTATTTAGTACAATCTCCTTTAATTATTAAGTAACTTCTTAAGGAGAATAATGGAGAGAAATATCCTGAAGGAGTAATTAATTTCTTCAATCCAAAGTCATATCTAGCAAACATATTAGATGCTACATAAACAAAGGATTCCATTGCAAATGGAAAGACATATTTAATATCTCCTGTAAGAGTATATAAAGTCTTAGCTAATTCAAGAGTTCCTGGGAACAACATTACTCCTTCTAAGAATTCTGCTTCATAATCATTAGTATATTTAGGTTCAGATACATATCCATATTTAGACATTTTAACTTTTCCTGTTAAAAGTCTTTCATTTTTATAATATCTTCCTCTAACAAAACTAACCATATTAGAAGTAGAAGTAGTTACTAAAGAAAGAGATTCTTTATCAATATCAACTTCAAAAGCATGTTTTGCTGGAAAGGTAACTGTAGGCAGATCAGCATCTTTTTCTTTTGTTTTACAGTCTTTATCCTTTCCCCACTTATTAAGTTCTTGATAATATCTACCATAAGCCACATCATCTTCCCAATCATCACCATAGCCTCCATAGAGACTATAGCCATAATCTTTTCCATAATATTGAGTAGTGGAAGTATAAGGCTTTTTCTGTAGACATTCTGTTCTGTTATAAGGAGTTTTAGATACTAAAGCACCATTAACAAACTTATAAAGTTGATTAGGCTCTACTTCAGTAATTCTATCTTTCTTATCCTTATAACCATCAATGAAGACCAATGATTCTTCTAGAGATGAAAAATACCAATAGTTAGTATCTATCTCATATAAATATAATGGTCTTTCATCTTCAGCATTAGCTGATGTTGCATAATTCTTAGATTTACCTCTAAAGATATATACAACTTGATCTCCAGTTCTTTTCCATTCTCTAATATCAAATACTACAATAGCTGCAGCTCCAATATATTCTGTAAGAACTTTAAATCCTTCTTTTTTAATTAGTTTAGCTAGAATTTTAGAATCTGTGTCATCTTTAAATTCTTTAATTCCATATTTAGCTGCAAGTTCCTCATGGTTTATCAAAGTGCCATTATGAATCATTACAAAGTCTTCTTCAATATCAGTATTACCTTTGTTTTCTTCATCTAAAAGAACAACTGGTTGAGCATTCTTTTCTGTATGAGCTCCTACAGTTGCTTTTCTACAATGTCCTAAGACAACACCATTTTCTTTTGCAACATAATCATTTACTAATGACAATACTAAGTCTCTATAGAGTTTTCTTTTCTCAACTCCATATGTAACTTGCCCTAGTAAATATCTACCACAAGAATCTCCTCCTCTGGAGTCATTAAATAACCCCAGAAGATTGAACTTATCCCAACTAAATCTTTTATTATCTTTTCCTATATAACCAAAAAGTCCACACATAAATATTTTATTATAAGATTAAACCATAGGTATTTCAAATGTCTCTACAAGCTGTTTAGCAACTTCTACATTCCCACCCATAGCTTCTAGTATGTCCTCTTTTAATACATCAATATCAATAGAGTCTTCAGCATCATCTAGATACTTATTTGCCTCTTTTATTGCTAGTAATGTATTATTAAATACCCATTTTAATAATTCATCATTTCCTAGGAAATATCCACTTAAAACTCTGGCTTCTACTCCATATCTACAATGTCTAAATGATCCAGCATTTCCATACACTTGTCTTCTTTCATTCTTAGGCTCTATTAATACAGAAGGAACTCCAACAAATAGATCAAAGAATTTTACTATAATAATATTTAATGGAGCTACAGGATCTTTATATCCTATATGAATGTGCATCATTCATTGTTACCCTATAGGCTTTTTATCCTATAGTTCTATAAGTTTAATCTATTCTTATAGATCAGCATATATTTTCACCTTCAGCACTATCTGTTAAGGGAGAACCACTCTTGGGAATATTTTATTCTATTTCTAGTTTCAATTCCTATGCTTTACAGTGGCTAGAGCTTGTTAATTCTCTAACTTACCTAGGTATTTAAGATAAGATTCCATTTTATCTTTTTTTCTTTTAAAAGAAAACTTAGAATCTTGATATAAAAATTTGTACAATTTTAAAATTTTATTAGGTTTATCAATTCCATAAGTTTGAAATCTTAATGTGTACCAATCAATAGTTTTTCCTTTATGATATTCTAAGCAATAACCCATACCTTCTATATTAGAAGAAATAATATTTCCAATTTGATCTAAAAATGATCTAGATGTACTTACTAATCTAATAGTGAAAATTCCCTTTCCATTAAATTCATAACTACCATCTCCATCTATAAATCCTCTAATAAAAGACCTATAAAATTGTTCTGGAATTTTATCAAATGGAAAAATAAATTCACTGTCATAAGTTTTTCTTGGAAGAATATTATATCTTTTTAAAGTATTTACCATATGTTTAGAAGACCATCTTAATTGAGCTTGTTCTTTTCTCAACTCAGGATGTTTATTACTGATTACAATATTATTACTAATATTTAATTCAAACTTAATTAAATCTAAAACCTCTTTATCAGAAGATTGTATGCTAATTCCCATTCTATTAGTAAAACTATCAATTGTTCCATCAGCTATAAAAAATCCTAATATATAAGCTTTTTCATCTGTATCTATTATATCAAAATAATCTTCTTTACATTTTTTGTGTAAATAATTTCTTTTTTCTATAGGTACATTATAAGTTTTTAATACTGATGCTATTGATGTTCTTGGGCAATTCAACAATCTTTTTATCTCACTTGGAGATTTACCTTCTTCTATTAATTTTAAAACTTTTTCTTGAAATTCTGTCATAATACTTTGTTTTACATGTTTCTGTAATACAAAGATACTTAAAAATTTCAAGATTTACAAATTTTTATACTGATTTCTCATTCACCTAATTTGGTTCTTGCTTGCTAACATATTTCTATGCAGCTGGGCATGCAATTTTACCCACTGTTCTTAATGTTCCTGGAAATTCTGCTGGTTTAGGATTAACTTCACCATCTCTCCATGCATCATAGTCTTCAGAACAACCTATCTCTTTAGCTTGAGGATGTTGTAATTCTTCTTCCTTAAGATGTCCATCAGGCATATGTAATAAAGTCAATGCAGGATCAATCTTAGCTACATGATCTTGAATATATGCTTTCATATAATTCATATGATGTAAAAATTCTTCCACAGTCTTACAAGGAGGAATATTGAATTCTGCTAAGATATTATCTGTTTGAAGAGCATATCCTTTATCTCCAATTACATATGGTTGTTCTTTAGTTCCTGGAATAAAAGGAATGGCAGAAACAATTTCTGCCTTATCCTTATTGTAAATAAATAATTCTGGATCTGAACCTATTAAAATGTTATCAATCTTTTTCATATAATTAATGCTTTACAATGTTACCATTTCTTAATAATACAGTTACATAAGTGCCATTTACAAGAATTTGAGCCACTCTAGCTCTAGACTGAGGAACTTCATCATAGTCTCCTGTATCAGGATTCTTTTTCATGAATTTTACTACTTCATACTCTACATCTTTAGCTACAGTCATTGTTCCTGTATTATGAATGAAATAGAATTTTTGTTCAGCTATTTTAGATTCTTCTTCAGTTTCAGTTTCTTCTTCTGCCCACTCATTTGTGAATGTCTCTTCATATTCTTCTCTATCAATATATCTTAAGAATTCTTTATAAGCTTCAATCTTTTCATTGTCAATGAAAGATAGTTGAGTATCTCCTAAAGAAAGCTTAGTCATATAACCTTCATAGTCAACATTGATCTCTTTAATTAATAGAGGATCTACAACACCACTCATGAATTCAAATACTTCTCTAGTCTTAGGATTCTCCATCATAAGAGAATAAATAGAGAATGTTTTTCCATAGAGAGGATGCTTTTTATTAGAAACAGTTACTGTACATTCTTGGAAATTTTCTTTAGGTAACATTCCTAGGACTCCATTTAGCCTAATAAAATTAGCATCTTCAAATGTTGTAGGAACTAGTTTATGAAAAGGATCTTGTTTTTCATCATATTTAAAGCTTCCAGCAACTGAAACTAAAGTTCCTTCTGAAAGAGGAGCTACATCTTTAATAACTTCTAAAATCATATTATAATAATCTTTTTTTTTGAATAAGTGATACTTGATTAACAACATTAATGACTACAACCTTAGTTGCTCTTGCTAATGTTGTACAACAATTTACAGGTCTATTATCTGGAAATAGACTATCTCCAAGCCAAGGTTTATTAACAGTCCTATAAGCTCCTACAAAATCATATAAATAATTAGGATCTGAACTCCACATCCTCTTACTAAGATTCTTAGTGTCTACTTTTACTAGATCTGGATAGTCCAATTCAATTTGACTTTGATAAGTAATAAGTTCTTTTCTAGGATGTTTTTCAAATACTGTAGTTTCTTCTTCAGGAATTTTATAATTTACTTCCCAAGTATCTTCAATTCCTACTGTTTCTGGATTTACAGTATTTAGCCATAAACAATCCACTTTATGTCCATCATAGTAAATAGGAGAAACTAAATCTTTATCTATATAAAAAGCCTGTTTACCATTGAAGACAAGGGTAAAGTCCTTGCCTTCAAATAGTCTATCAGAATCTTCCAATACTCTAAACAAAGAAAAATCAGATCTCCTAATTACAGGATTTTCTAATTTAATTATTTGTTTAGTCATTGTCAACAGCTCTAAAGTTAATTTCCTTCCAAGAGAATGATTTTGCTTTAATATATACTAAGGAACTCCAATGTTCTCTCTTATTATCCATATCTTCTTCAAATTCATATTGACCAATCCAATCAAAATATCTTGCATACTTAGCTGCAGAATATTCTGAATTAGTCAATTCTGGTGCAGTATTGATTTCAAGAACATAAGGTGTTCCATCTTCTGTAATAACTACATCTACAGCACCAAAATCAAGACCTACAGCTTCCATAGCTTTCATAATAGTTTGACATAATCTAAGATCATTATCTTTACCATTCTGACCTTGTCTACCATAGTCTTCCCATTTAACAATTTCCCAGGCACCAGCATTTTGAGCATGATTCCAAGCAATCATATTAGGATCTTCAGGTCTTGGTTTCTCAAGAAGAGCTAGAATCTTACCATGAGCTACATGAGCTCTAAATTCTTTTACCTTAGGAACAAAATTACTATAATAATGATCCTTCTTATGAACATTATAATGAGCAATAAATTCTTCCCAAGTATTGAAAGTATAAAAATTCTTTCCTTGATGATGGATCAATGGTCTTCCTATGATAGGAAATACTACTTTATCTCTAGAAGTTTGAGGTGTAATATTCAATGGACAACCTACTTCATTCTCAGCAAATAGTCTTCTTGCAATATTCTTAACAGAAGCATTTTTAACAGCTTCAGAAGTATTATATACAACTTTAGCTAAGTCATCTACTTGAATTCTATTACCCCATTTAATCAATGCTGCATTATGCAGAATATCATCAATATTCTTTGTCTTAGTAACATTTATACTGCCATCTGCTGCTTTGGAATGGACTTCATAGATAAATCCTTTAGACTTCTTTAGTTCTTTTCTGATGACTAAATAAGCATTAGGATTTTGTACTTCTTCAAATACTTTTTTCATTGAAGGTCTTCCACCTTTACCACAAAGAATAACTACTTTACTCATATTTTATTTATTTAATAAGTTTGTTTTAATAAGTTCTACTAATCTCTCATGGAATATTCCAAATTTCATCATTTCAGGATGTCCTTGAACACCAAGAGCTTTTAATTTTCTTCCTTGTTTATCTTTAAAGAATAATACTACTTCTGGTTCTACTTCTGGAATGACATCATATTGTTCATCATCTCCATTAATATACCTTGTAGATCTTCTTTCAGTACTCCATGCTTCTATCCTATAATTTTCCTTAGGAAGTAAGAATGGATATACCATTTGATGATGTAATGAAGTTGTCATACATTCCATTCCATCTATAAATGTAATAGAATGAGAACAGCCTGCATGATTAGTTACATCTTGAATCACTTTTCCTCCACAGAGTCCACACATTAATTGTAGTCCTCTACAGATACCAATCATAGGAATACCAAGTTGAACTGCTTTTTCAAATACTGCTGATTCAACTCTATCCCTCATATCATTGCACCATGTAGTATGAGATTTGTTTTCTCCATATATCTCTGGATTAATGTCTGATCCTCCTGTAAATAATACTAAGTCTGCTGACTCTATATCTCTCTTAATAACAGATTCTTTAAATGCATCTTGAATCCAATTGGCATATCCAAAGCCATAATCTCCTGCTACATGAATATTCATTTCTTAAACTTATTTAGTTCATTAAACTTTTTTAATAAAGACTCTTCAGATACAGTAGTGAAGAGTTGTTTTAATAATCTATCCTTGTCTTCATTTCTTGTTCTAGTAAAACAATCAAACATAGAACTAGGTAAACTTTCAGTCTTAGAAATATTCTTAAAGAAAGTTTTTAATGAGGGCAAATCATAACCATTTCCCCATGCTGCATGTCCTCCTCCCAAGAGACCATTCCTATAGCAAGATAAGAATACTAATTCATAGAAAGTGAAATATTTAAAGAACCAAGGTTTAGATTCAGCTAAATCAAATACAGCATTAAGAGAAGGATTAAATGAGTTCTCATAAGATAATCTCACTAATGGCCCAAAATGCCTCATATATAGACTTCTTTTTTCTTTGCTATAATTAAAAGGCTCTCTCATATCAAATGTTGCAAGATAGCCTTCTAGATTCTTAGTATATCTCTTCTCATCTACACCTTTACCAGTGTGATTAGGACTACTATAATATTCACTAAGAAGATCATAACTTGTTTGAATATCTTCCAAACCTTCAAATGGAGCATGCATTAATTCTCCTATATACTTAAGATATTGTTCAATATTCTTTTTAGGAGTTGCAGTCTGATTAGTCAAACTATTAACTGTTCCTCCATTCTTAAGAATATAAACTTGAATCTTTTCATATTTCTCATCAACTCCTCCAGGAAGAGTACTGTTTAGAGAACAATTAAATGCATTCCAACAAGGACAATTAGTGTAATGATACTTGTTACCTTTATTGGTAACTCCAATAATAGCTGTAAATAAACTCATTTTATTTTCTTAATATTTGTTTAGTCTTATAATCATACCAATCACCAGATTCTACATCTGGCATTTTGGCACCATTTAATTTAACTTCATTTAGCCAATAGATAAGATATTCTTCTCCATCTATGTTGATAGTAGCTTTTGAATAAAAGTCAGGATAACCTTCTAAAATATCCAAATTTCTTGATGTATTTGCATCTACTTCATATAGTTCAAATGTTATTTCATGTTTATCCTTTGATGGCACTAATGCTGGATAAGCACCATTCATTGAAATCATCCTATAAGGGACTTCAACTGCAATTTTTTTAATAAATTCTTGATCTGCTATCAAATAATGGTTATAAAGATTCTTTCTTAATGAACCATAGACAGCTACTTTAGTTAATCCTGCCATTTTTTACTAATTCTTTAATTAAGTGTTTTGTTGTAGTCTTTCCAAAGTCTCTATGAAAATCAGAGATGTCCTTAGACTCAAATCCATCAGGTATTTCTATCTGAATTAAGTCATAAGTCTTAGCAATCTCTTGGGCAAACATTCTTCCCCAATTATGTGATTTATCAAAGTCATTGTCATACCAAATAAGTATTTGTTTAAATCTGGTCCTAAGATCTTCTATCTTATCTAAAGATGGTCTTCCTCTTTCACTCTGCATATTTACTGCAGGATATTCACTATTTGACATAATACACATTGCATCTTTCCTACTCTTAGTGAGGATTACAGTATCCCCAAAACTAGGCAGATGATTGTACAAATCCCAAATACTGAAAGGAATATTAGAAGTCCATTTAAGCTCTTTACTATAAGGTCTGTATATCTTATAATAAAATTTTGAATAGTATTCAGCATAAGCATAACAATAGTGATTAGTCTTAAATAATTGTTCTGAGTCTTTATCTATTAAATAGTAATGTGAAATTGGATATACACCAAATTCAGTTAATCTAGTGTGATCTACTCCATAAGTTTCCCAATAATCAATATCCTCTTGATTAAGATCCCTAATCTTTATCTTAATATCATAAGTCTTCTTTTCAGATAACTTATGTACTATCTTACTTGTGTCATATCTTACTTTAGATAAATCTGCTGTAGCAACTATTTCTGATGCTTCTTCTGGAGTATCTAATCCTAAGAATAACTGTATCAAAGTCATAATACCACCATACTCTCCAGAGGCAAAGTCTCTAAAATAAACTTTACCATCTGGATTGTAGTGTATTATAAAGGAAGGATTCTCATCTTTCCTAAGAGGACTATTAATTAATTGGTTTACTGGTAATTCTCCTAAGAAATAGAATAATAACTTTAATTCATCTAACTGATAGTTTATTCTAATATTAGGCTTACCAATCAACATATTAATTAAAATGGAAGATCATCATCAGGATCATTAGGTTCAACTTTCTTCTCCTCAACTTTAGTTTCTACTTGAGGATCTGAGGTTTCTATTTTATATTCCTTTAATTCAAATGGTGCAGAACCATAGAATGCATTAGAAATATTAGAGATTTCAGCTTCAAACTTACTATAATTAGTTTCCCAACTTCTTAAGACTAATCTATTATACACTGTTTGAAACACTTTTCCTTCAGCATTTTCCCTCACTCCACAGAGAACTTTGAATGTTGCTCCCTTTGCAGCTTCAACTAAAGAATGCAATTCCTTGAAATTACCTTTAAACAATGCAGGAATGTCTTCAATTTGACAATATGCTTCAGATAAATCTTCTTTTACCTTTCCAGGTAATGGAAGACTAAACCATTTAGCAATAGTATCTACTACATAAGACTCTCCCCTATAAGCTAATCTAGCACCTTCAGGTCTAAAATAAGGATAAGCTTCATAGTTGTTAGCTCTGTAATCTGCTTCATTTACCCAAGTAGATCCACCAAAGATATTAACAACTTGAATTTTACCAGTTTTTTGAGACTTCCAAGATGATTTAACTATGCTCATTTGTAGTCTAATGACTCTTTCTCTAGCAATAGCATCTTTCACTTTAAGCCAGAATACAATGTCCACTACATCTTTATCTCCATCAGGAAATGCTTGAGATCTTACATAGATAGGAGCATCTACTTCTTTTCCTAGTATTTTTTGTAAGGTTTTTTGATCAGGATTGATTGCAATTACTTCTACTGTTGCCACACCCACAAGAGGAGCATATCCTCTACTCTCTTTTCTCTCTCCAATTAACATAGTATAATAATTTTTATTTTGATGTTTGTTTTCTACAATAACTCCAAAGTGAACTCCATCTTTTATACACTTTGAAATCTTCTTCTGGAATATTTAACTTTTGATTTAAATGTGCTACATAAGTATCATAGATATAAAGTACTTTTTGAGTCTCATTATCTCTTAAAGTTCCCCATAAACATCTGTTTCCAAGATATTCTTCTGTTATAGGCATTCTTCTGATTACTTTGCACACACTGGGCTTTTCTCTAATTACTTCACATTGAAGTACTAATAAGCCATCTTCTCTGACCAGATATATCCAATCATGTAATTTATATTCAGCCCTTCTACTCATAATATTAAATCTACTTCTTAAGACTAGGATATACTCTATCCCAGTACACATTCACTTCAGATCCATCATCACTAGATTCTGATATTACAATTGTCTTCCCACTTAAATGTGGACATCTGCTTCCTTCTGTTCCAGAAAATGATAATTTCATAACATTACCTTCCCTAAAGGCATAAGCAATTGCATCAACTTTAGATGCATAAATATCTTTAACTTTACCTGTTAAAGCAATTTCCCTTGTGTAAACTTCTTCAGACAGATTCTGAGCAACATATTTGTCTTTGACATGACAACAGAATATAGTCTTAGGACTCAACCTGCAGATATTATCATACAATCTCATCATAACATCTCTAGTATGCATATATCCATATCCTTGAGGTAAAGCTGTTACTTTCTCAAATCTTGGATCTGATGGAGATAATTTAGTTTTTCTATCTTTCTCATCTCTATTATATGACTTACCTTGAGGTTTATCCATATATTCTAATGTTCCAATAATCTCTGACCACTCATCTAGTCTAGTCATAGTATCAACTATAAGAGTTTCATATGGAGGAGTATAAATTCCAGTTTCTCTGTTATATCCTTCTTTCCATATTGCTCTTAGTATTTCCATAAATTGTTCATACTGTTTATCAAAAGGCAGAGTTGTATCTATCTTTATCTTAAGAGCATCAACAAAATCACTTCCATCTTCAGTATCAATTATAAGACTATTAGGTAATTGAGAAAATATTGTAGTTTTGCCTGCTTTTGGCACACTATACAACAGCAACCTTCTTGGTTCTACTTCTATTTTCTTAATCTTCTCTTTTGGTAATTCAATCATATTCCCTTCTCCTCTTTATATCTTTTCATTCTATTTAACCCTTCATAATCATCTTTCTTAGGAAGTTCAGTTATTCTTCCTGTCTTTCCTTCTAATAGAACTGCTAGATTAGCATCTCCTTCAATGTTCCTAGAAGCAACAATATGAATACTTCTATAACTATTTCCCCAATCAGCTAAACTATATCCTAAATGATTATCTAGGTTAGGATAGAGATTAGGATTTAAAATACCAAGTACTAGATTTGCATCTTCAGAAAGATTACCAGTGCCTTTAAAATCAGCTCTAGAGGGAGCTAAATTACTTTTAGATAGTTTTAGTCTATCTACATTTTCAAGCTCTCTATTGAATTGTGAAAGCACTATAATGGTCATTCCAAACATATTTCTTAGATATACAAATCCTTCAGACAGTTTATCTATGTTTTCTTTTTCAGACAATCCAGGGTTCCTTCTACATAATGCAACATGGTCTACAATACATACAATCTTTTTCTTAGGATCTTTTGGAATATATCCTACAATTCTTTGTTTCTCAAACTTATTACCAAATTCATCCTTCTCAACTACTTTCTCTCTTAAGATAGTCCCATTGTCATCTGCAACTTTAAACATAGTATTAAAAATACTAGTTGGAGTTTCTTTATCTTGATAGAATGTAATTAATTTAGGTGAATCTTCTTTAGGAATTCCTTTATCATCTAGTTCACCAAATAGTTCTACAATGTCTTCATCATAGATCTTATTAATGATTTCTAAATGCTCTTTAGTCAATTTCTCTTCAGATCTTCCTAAGATGTAATTAGAATCACAGTATATCCCATATTTAATATCCATTAGATATGCTACCCACTTAGCTATTTTTTCAACTAAGTCAATCTCCATTGAGAAATAATGATATTCTATAGGCTCATTATTAGGCTTAATATCATTTAAATAAGGCTGTAGTATAAAACAATTATCAAGAAAAGCTGTTTTTCCTGATTTTGGTCCACCACCAATGACATAATAATACTTTTTCTGTAGTCCATGAATATGAGCATTAAGTCTAGGTAAACCTATATTCAATCCTTTATTTAGTCCTTTAAGACCATCTTGAACTGCTTGTTTAAAAATATTATTTGTCATATACTAGTTTCTCTTGTTCTTACTCTTTGTACATTTCCTTCTCTAATTGCTTCAAGCTCTTCTAACAACTTAGATACACTATTCTTTTCAATAAAATATACTAGTAGCTGCATATATTGCATATCTCCATATTTAAAGGAGTCTACATAATGCTTAGTAGCTGCAACAATCTCTTGTCTTGTATAATTAGGATGTGCAGTCATAAACTTTCTCAGCTTGTTAGTGACATCAGCTAAAGTTCCTCTCCATCTATAAATAGTTCCATTCTTAGTACCAGTAGGAAATATTTCTCTTAACTCCTTAGCTAATGAGATTATCTCTTCTGCTACAATAGGACTATTTCTTTGTTGGATTAATTGAGTTCCTTTTGGTCTTAGCACTATCCTATCTTCTAAGATTTTAATGAACAAATTCTCTTGCAATTTTAACAAGTCATCAAATTTTTTCTCAACACATTTAGGTATTAAATTTGATTCTATAAGAAATAATAATACAAATTGATTGACTGTAACTCCTGCTTCATCCAACCTCTCCAGTCTCAACTCCATATTAATCCTCCTTTGCTAATTCAGTCATTATTTTCTTAGAAATTGCCAATCTTCTTTCATATTTTCTCCTAATGATCTCACTCACTAGGAAAATAGTTGTTTTTGGTTGTAGTTTTAATTCAATCAATTCAGTCAGAGCCCATACTTTATCCTCCAATGTTTTAACTGTTAAGAGTTCAGCAATTTTAGTTGCTTGTTCTTTACCTAATCTTACTACTACTTTTACATTAAAAATGTCTTTTCCATAACCCTTCATATCTCTCTCACAAATTTAAGTTTTACTTCTTTTTAGTTAAGTCTCCTCATAATTCTTTTAAGTTTTTTAGTGTAATTTTTATCTTCAGCATAAATACTCTGAAGAAGATTAAGATATTCTTCCTCATTTTTAATAGTCTTAGCATATGAATGTTGCCATATCCAATAATCTAATATTGAATGCTTCCAATGTTCATATTTAGCATATTGTTCTTTATCTATAGATGTGGTAGGCCTTTGTCTTGGTCTCATCATCCCAAATGGATTTGAATTCTGTTTAAACAACTCTGATTTAAAGTTACCACTCTCTAAGATAGCTTGTGCCATTACTACTTTTGGAAATTTTATTCCTGATTCATTAATACTTGCATAAAACTCTTCAGGACTAAATTCTACAACATCATATTTAATTGGTAAATAAACTGTATCTTTAATAACAACTATGTCATCTATTTTATTAACTTTTTTGTCTATACTCAAAGTCTTAAAGAACATGATTGTCATCACTACAGAAAATAATATACTACTTAGTCTCATTAGTCAAAGGATTCTCTGTATTCTTTTAATAATAACTTAGCTTTAATATCCACTAAGTTTGTATGTTTATCAACTGCATATTGAGGTCTTTCAATTTTAACATCAGCTAACATATCTCTTATATACTCAAGATGTTCTTTCCTATAATCATGTAGAATTAATGAAGTTCTACCACCATTGTAATCAATAATTAATTGATAATTAGGACCACAATTAGTAGGTTCTCCAATATAGAAAATATTATCCTTATCTATTACCTCTACTTTATTCTTAGTATCAGCAATATATGGTCTAGTCTCTATTCTTACTAACATAAGTTATAAATTAATATTATTAAGAAGCTTATAAAGAGTATCCAATAGAATACTTTTTTACCTAGCTTATTGAGTCTTATGCAATCTTCTACTGGTTTGTCAGTAGGAAATCTGGCTACAATACCTATAAGTGTAAACATTAAGATATACCAAATTATAACAAGAATAATATTTACATATAATAGAAGCTCATTCATTTTGACTCTTTTCTAAATAATTATTTACTGCTTTAATGAAGTTTTCAGGCAACTCTTTTACTTTTTCATTAGTCTTACTATATTCCATAACAGTTCCTAATCCTATTATCCTATAACAAGACTTTGTAGAAGGAATCAGTATTACAGATAGTATTAAGACTGCTAATATTGGTGTTATCTTTTTAAGATGCTTTTTAGCAAGTTCTTTTTCTTTTTCATCTCTTGCTATAGAAGCAACTATTATGAACACAATAAAAAGTATAGATATAATAAGTAGTATTATACTTAAAAAAGCAATGAAATTATCTGCTTGTTCAATAAGGTAAAGTAACCAGTAACTATTCATCTTCTGATTTTTTAATAATTTGTAATGTTTCTCTATCTACAATTTGCCACCAAGATAGTACTCCTAATGGGTCATCATTCTTAGTTAATAAACTCTGAATAATGTTATTGGCTTCTTCTTCAGAATTAGCTTCAGCAACTAGATCTAACATTCCTCCTTTAGGATAAATGTCACTACTAAAGAAAATTAATAATTTCATACATCATAATATTTAGTTTCTAATTTTGTAGGAAAAACTATACAATTTTTCTGAAAATAGCATAATTTAATATTCATAAGGAATTACATGAATTTGATTGCCAATTACTGTTACTTGATGCATTTCTAAATAATCTGTTGTTTCCCAATAGTTAATTGCATCTTGAACAGAATCAAAGTGTTTAACTTCATCCCATTTAGTTGAATTAACATTAGATTGAGGATTCTTAAAGAATCTAAAGTCTCCTTCATTAAAGCCTAATAATGTTTCCATACTAAATAAATACTATATCATTTTTGTTAATTTGTATTTCTAAAAGACTTTTAATAGGAAGTCCTAATAATTCTTTTATCTCTTCTGCTGTAACAGTATGATAGTCAGTTGTAAGATCTCCATGTTGAAGAGGCTTGACACCTATCATAGTATCTTGACACAAAACCCAACTATGTTTTGCATATTTCCTCCATTCTCCTCCATCTCTTTCAGGTGTTGAACCTTGATATTGACTACTACTATTTAAAACAAATAGTCTGTCTTCATTAGGAGAGTAATAAAGAAGACCTTGAATTGTATCTTTATACCCCTCTTTGAAGTGCACATAAGCTTTAGGCCCATACTTCATAGTATAGGCAATAAGTTGCCTCTTATTCATTTTATTTCTTCTTACCTTTGCCATAATAATATTCAAACAATTTTTCTTTTCCTTTCTTTGTTATATTATAAACACCAGGAACATCACATTCTTCTATATCTCCTCTAATTTTCTTAAGAAACTCACATTGTAAATTACTATCTGTTCCACATAATCTTTCTAATACACATACTTCACAGTTTTTGTCAACTACAGAAAAGTCATCTTTAGATAAATCAGAATTAAAATCCTCTTCTTCTAGCCAGATACATGATTCTATACAATAGTTATAATTACTTGTAGTATGTATTAAAGGTAGAATATATGCTTTATTATTAGATGGAATACAGGAATCACAATTTCTTCTATCTAAACATGTATTACACTGATGCCATCCTGGTAAATCCACTAATACTGCTTTATTAGCAATAGTAATATTTCTTTTAAGCAATTGTTTAAGTATCATACTTTTTAGATAATTCTTTCCATTGTTGTCTAAACTTACTAATATCCATATATAATGGAACTATTAAGAATACAATAATAGTAATGATATATGTAATAGTCTCTTTACCATCAAACACTCTTCCAGTCCAATATAAGACACCATAAAGTAAAGACCCCAATAGTACTCCAAAAATAATAGTAACTATTATTTCTGAGATATAAGCTTTTAAATAAATCTTTTTAATTGGGTGCATATTCTTTTAATAAATATTCTTCTATCAATTCTTCTGTAACTTTAAAGCCTTCCACTTCTCCTTTAAGTATGTCTACTATATCAAAAGCTAATCCTAATGAAGTATTAGTATTAGATTTCAATGACCATCTCCACATAGTATCTCCTGTCCAACTTCTCATTGAACCATAATTAGCTACTAGATTTCTTTGAGACTCTCCTTTCTTAAAGAAGATATAAGCTCCTATTTCTTTTTTCTTTTCAAATTCTTTAATTTTAGCTTCAAGATTTAAGACTGCTTGAGACAATTCATCTACTGTTACAGTTACTCCATTACTTTCAGCATTTTCTTTTAAAGAAAGAAATACTGTAGTAAAAGTGTCTGTTATAAATGCTGGATAAGAAGCAAAAGCATCATATCTACCAGATAATGCTCTTATTTCTCTTAGAAATTCAATATATTTACCTTTAATATTTAATTGACTTCTATCTTTCCAGCCAAATACTAATTTTAAGAATTTTATTAAATTATCATTCCCTAATTTGAATGATGAGTCTCCATAAGTATAGGTAAAGAAATAGATTTCTACTCCTTTCCTAAATTCAGCTTTAAATGTAATCATCCTCTAATCTCCCCTACTTTAATTTAATTTCAAATTCTGCTAGTCTCTTAAGATCAGATGTAGGAACTTTAACTATTATATCCTTAGAACCAACTCTCCTATAAGGAATATAAAAATCATAAGGTGTATTGTACACAATATCTTTACCTTTAATTTTCTTTTCAATATAAGGAGGAAGTTTCTTAGTGGGAACATATATTGCTGTTTCTTCTGTAGCAAATATAACATAGTCTTCTTCTCCATAAATCCAACCAGGATTGCCTCTAACATTTAATACTTCAATCCAATGAATTGTACCATCTAAAGGTCCTGATCTTCTACTAGCTCTCTTTAATGCCTTAATATCATAGCTTATCCAGGGACTATTCTCATCTTGTCTCCACCAAAAGTCTATATGTTTAAACATATCTTCCTTTACTGTAGCTCTCTTAACTTCACCTTTAAAATAATCTTGGTGAATCTTCATCATAGTTTCTTCCCAGTCTTTGCCATATTTATAGGCTTGTTGTCTTGTTACCATTTCTTCCCTTCATATCTCTCCACTCCATAAGTAACATTTTCAATAAGACAATGTGGTATTAAACAATTATTTTCTTAAGAATCACAAAGTTCTATAATCTCTTCTGTAATTCTTACAATCTCTTTTATCTCTAAATCAAAGTTGCCTAAATATTCTACAAGCTTATTATAAAGTATATGGTCAGATTTACCACAAATAAATACACAGCCATTTTCATTTACAACTTCAATTGGCAAATATTTACCAAAATTTTTTATACCATGTTTTTTAAATACTATTATATAAGCTGTAGTACCAGGTTTTTGGTTATTTCTTTCTACATCTTTTTTAAACTCTTCAAATGTCATTTTATTTGAAAATAAAATTCTTAGCTAAGTAATATTGGCAATTATGTGTTTTAGGATGTTCTAAAGCAATTAAATGCACAGCATGTCTATACTTATTCATAAATTCAGCTAGATTATTTAGAGAAAGTGGATCTTTTAATTGATTTAAATTTCCAACTCTGTCTAATCTAATTGCTGCAAATACATAGCCAGTAACATCTTCCCCCTTCTTAAAGTTCTTATACTTATCTGTATTGCAGATAATTTGTAATTTTTTCTCAGCCATACTTAATTTTTGCTATTATGTTATACATTAAATTAAAGACTCCAGCTTTTACCCAAGCCACAGTTTGATCATCATGCCATCTTAGGTAAAACATACTAGAAGATCTTTTCCCAAAAAGTGAGGTAGAACTGTCTTCTACTGTCATTTCAAAGTGTTCTCCAGTTGATTTCTTTTCTACTAAATAAGTTTTTCCTATAGTACAGTTTTCAATCATCATATATGTCAAGTTTAAGAATAATAACAGGAGATTCTATTTCTTTTTCTTCTAAGAATTCTTGTAAAGAGAATATAGTTTCTTTAGGGATTATTTGCTCTCCACTATTACTATCCTCAACAAAATATTCTTTAGTTTCTCTTTTTAAGAGATGCAAAGCCATCTTCTTATAGTTAGATATTGTAGATCTTAATATAGTATCTCTTTTTGTTCTAATTCCATATATTCCAATACCATAACTTATAAGAGCTGTTCCCTTATCTTCTCCACTTCTTATTAGATTCTTAAACTTAACTCCAGGAATTCTAACTATATTTCCATATCTAATGTGTTCAGTATACTTAGGAATTCTTATTTGAGGTTTCACTAAAGTTCTGTCTATTTGGATTTCACTAGCACTAGAACTAGATTTATTTGCTATTATTACATAATAACCTTGTGTAATAAAATATAGATTACTATAAACATAACTTGCTGCTATATTAGTTCCATATATTCTAAGTGTCCTTCTCTTATAAGTATCTCCTTTTATAGTACTCTTCAACTGTACTTTATCTAAGAAATCTTTTTTAATTAAAATTAATTTTAAATAATTTCTTTTTTCCATAAGATAATAATTA
>UMAM01029726.1_pt1 | contig 31530 bp, 20 predicted proteins | sample 1963711 | NCBI WGS metagenome assembly UMAM01 (sample SAMEA4835916, study PRJEB28245) | human gut metagenome | biome: gut microbiome; material: fecal sample | place: Denmark | collected 2008
GCAGCCTGAGCAGCAGCAAGACGAGCGATCGGAACACGGAACGGTGAGCAAGATACATAGTCGAGGCCGATCTTGTGGCAGAACTCAACGGAAGACGGGTCGCCGCCGTGCTCACCACAGATACCGCAGTGAAGTGACGGACGGGTAGCTTTGCCGTTCTTAACAGCCATTTCCATGAGCTGGCCTACGCCGACCTGGTCAAGCTTAGCAAACGGATCGCTCTCGAATATCTTCTTGTCATAGTAAGCACCGAGGAACTTACCTGCATCGTCACGGCTGAAGCCGTAAGTCATCTGAGTAAGGTCGTTGGTACCGAAGCAGAAGAACTCAGCTTCCTTAGCGATGTCGCCTGCTGTAAGAGCCGCACGCGGAATCTCTATCATGGTACCTACTTCATACTTCATATCGGAGCCGGCAGCTGCAATTTCTGCATCTGCAGTCTCAACAACGATGTCCTTAACATATTTAAGCTCTTTAGCGTCGCATGAAAGCGGAATCATAATTTCGGGAGCAACAGTCCAGTCCGGATGAGCCTTCTGAACGTTGATAGCGGCGCGGATAACAGCCTTAGTCTGCATCTTTGCGATTTCCGGATAGGTTACTGCAAGACGAAGTCCGCGGTGACCCATCATCGGGTTAAACTCGTGAAGAGAAGCGATGATAGCCTTAATCTGCTCAACGGTCTTGCCCTGAGCGTCTGCAAGCTTCTTGATGTCAGCTTCTTCGGTGGGAACGAACTCGTGAAGAGGCGGATCGAGGAAACGGATTGTTACCGGGCAGCCCTCAAGTGCTTCATAGAGCTTTTCAAAGTCGCTCTGCTGATAAGGAAGAATCTTATCAAGAGCAGCTTCTCTCTCTTCAACGGTGTCGGAGCAAATCATCTCTCTGAATGCGGCAATTCTGTCCTCTTCAAAGAACATATGCTCTGTACGGCAAAGGCCGATGCCCTCAGCGCCGAGTTCTCTTGCCTTCTTAGCGTCAGCCGGAGTATCTGCATTGGTACGAACCTTGAGGGTTCTGTACTTATCAGCCCAGCCCATTATTCTGCCGAAGGTGCCTGCTATGGTAGCGTCAACAGTCGGGATGATGCCCTCATAGATGTTGCCGGTAGAACCGTCTATTGAAATGTAGTCGCCCTCGTGGAATTCCTTGCCTGCGAGAGTGAACTTCTTATTTTCTTCGTCCATATCGATAGCTGTGCAGCCCGATACGCAGCAAGTACCCATACCGCGTGCAACAACGGCAGCGTGTGAAGTCATACCGCCGCGAACGGTGAGAATACCCTGAGAAGCCTTCATACCGGTGATGTCCTCGGGAGAGGTCTCAAGACGAACAAGAACAACCTTTTCGCCTCTCTCGTTCCACTCCTCTGCATCCTCTGCGGTGAATACTATCTTACCGCAAGCAGCACCGGGAGAAGCACCGAGGCCCTTGCCGAGCGGAGTAGCTGCTTTAAGAGCTGCTGCGTCAAACTGCGGGTGAAGAAGAGTATCAAGGTTACGCGGGTCGATCATAGCTACCGCTTCTTCCTCGGTTCTCATACCCTCGTCAACGAGGTCGCAAGCAATCTGAAGAGCTGCCTGAGCTGTTCTCTTACCGTTTCTGGTCTGAAGCATATAAAGCTTGCCGTGCTCAACGGTGAACTCCATATCCTGCATATCTCTGTAATGATCCTCAAGGGTCTTGCAAACATTTTTAAACTCTGCAAATGCCTCGGGGAACTTCTGCTCCATCTCTGTGATGTGCATGGGAGTACGAACGCCTGCAACAACGTCCTCGCCCTGAGCGTTTGTAAGGAACTCACCGAAGAGGCCCTTAGCGCCGGTAGCCGGGTCACGTGTGAATGCAACGCCTGTGCCGCAATCATCGCCCATGTTGCCGAATGCCATTGACTGTACGTTAACTGCGGTACCCCATGAATACGGGATGTCGTTATCACGGCGATAAACGTTTGCACGGGGGTTGTCCCATGAACGGAAAACAGCCTTGATAGCGCCCATGAGCTGATCCTTGGGATCGCTCGGGAAATCCTCGCCTATTTTAGCCTTATACTCATCCTTGAACTGCATAGCGAGCTTTTTAAGGTCGTCGGCGTCAAGCTCTACGTCCTGAGTTACGCCCTTTTCCTTTTTCATAGCGTCTATAAGCTGCTCAAAATATTTCTTGCCGACTTCCATAACAACGTCGGAATACATCTGAATAAATCTTCTGTAGCAGTCCCAAGCCCATCTCGGATTGCCTGACATTTCGGAAATTGTGTTAACAACCTCCTCGTTAAGGCCGAGGTTAAGGATTGTGTCCATCATACCGGGCATTGAAGCGCGCGCACCGGAACGAACCGATACGAGAAGCGGATTTTTCTTATCGCCGAACTTTTTACCGGTGATGCCTTCCATCTTTACGATGTACTCGTTTATTTCAGCCATGATCTCGGGATTGATCTCGCGGCCGTCCTCATAATACTGAGTACAAGCTTCTGTTGTGATAGTGAAGCCCTGCGGTACCGGAAGACCGATGTTGGTCATTTCGGCAAGGTTTGCGCCTTTACCGCCGAGGAGCTCACGCATGTTAGCATTACCCTCTGAAAAAAGGTAGCAATACTTTTTTGCCATTGAGAATACCTCCAATTATAAATTACAGTGTTAATGGCTGCCCTCGCTTTAAAGCTATGGGCATTATAAACCGCTTGATATTATAGCAGAAAAAATACGGCATTTCCATAGTTTTTGCGAATTTTTTGTATTTCGGCGAAATAAATTAAGCACAAAATATAATTTTGAGCATTTTAGGGGAAAATATGCAAGTTTTACGCCGTTTTTTGCGAGTAACAACTGTGCAAATCAAAAAGGAGCCGTAAAAATTACAGCTCCTTTCGGGAATGAAATTATACAAGACCCGCATACATCTTTAAGATGTACTCCGCGTCAAAGGTCGAAATATCGCCGCTGCGGTTTGCGTCCGCAACATATTTAGCCGTGGGAGACAGCTCCTCCATACCGTTTACGTATCTTAAAGCAAGCCTTGAGTCAACGGGCGTTATGCTGCCGTCAAGGTCCACGTCGCCGAACTTTGCCGTAAGCGGAGCCACATAGTGAGTTCCCGAATTATAAACGAGAAACTGCGGATACTCCGCCCAAGTGTCAACGGTCGGCTGCGTTTTCGCCGTCATCGCCCGCACATAAAGGTCACAGCCGTTTTTGCGGTAATCAAACATCGCATGCCCGTAATTCTTTATAAACCAGGTGTTTTCGGGGAGCATACAGGTTGAGGCGTCGATAATGCCGTCCTCGGAAAGACAGTTGTGCCCGACGTCCCTCGCCTGAACGTAATCGTCGCCGAGAGTCGTTTTAAGACGGGCACAGGTGGCACCGCCGCTTGTACGGTTTGTCTCTATAACTCCGTCGCTCGTGTAATCGGCGGTAGGCGTAAACGGCGCTATATAAAGATTGTAGTTTGAGAATATGCAAACAGAAGTGCCGCTTGCCTTGGCTCTCTGTAAAATCGAAGAAATATTCGCCTGTATATTGTGTATCTCGTCGATTTTTCTCTCAAAAGTCGCCCAGTTGGCAGCTATCACAGAAGCCGAGACACCGCTTTGCTGCTGATTTTTCTCCATATACGCCTTCATTACGGTTTTTGCGTCATCATAGTATTCATCGGGTACAAACGCCCAAAGACTCGGCGTGTAGCCGAAGCCGGAAACAAGGCACTCGGTATAAATGCGGTCCTTATATGTTCTGCCGCTGCCGTCGGGAAGCTCGGTCTCAAGGAAGCCCTCAAGCTTCGGCACCGCAAGCTGCAAAAGCTTTAAGGTGTCAAGCACCTTGCCGAGAGTGTCGGAATTCATACTCTGATTTATAAACGGGATAAGCTTATCTATGCCGACGGCTATCTCGCCCTTAAAGAGACAGCCCACCATATCAAGCCCCGTAAACGCGGAATTGAGCATGGTTATGTTTGAGACGTCGTCACAGCCGTAAAGCCCCAAATACGAAGCCAAAACCGCTCCGCCCATACTGTGGCCGGCAATCGACACCTTGTCGACGTGCTTATCCGCCTTGATTTTTTGAACATACGTGTTTATGTCCGCTGCAAGCTCCTGCATAGATTTATGCCAAGTAAGACCGTAAACGTAAACGTTGTCGGCACCGACTTCGTCGCAGCACGCGTCGACTATATCCTTATCAAAGACGTCTGCCCTTGTGACCTCGTCAAGTCCGTATTGCGATACCGGCTCGGTATATTGGTCTATAACGGTGACGTCGGGGTGCTTTGCCGTGCCGTCGGGATTGCACGAAACCGGCTCGAAAAGATTGTTTGCTATTTCCACTATTCCCGTGCAAAACGTTTCATAATCTCCCTTTAGAAACGCGCCGAGCGGAGCTATGGCGTTTTTCGCCGCTTCAACTATTGCGTCCTGCGACGGCCCCCAAACCTGATTTCCGTCGCCGTCCACCAGCGCATATTCGCTGAAGCCGGCTATTATCAGGATAGGCGTAACCTTATCCTTGGGCTCTGCGGCTGCCGCGGGAACAAAGCAAAGAACTGTCATGGTCAGTGCCAAAAATACACTGACAAACTTTTTCATCCTGTTTTTTGACATAATTATTCTCCCCCTGCTTTAAACAATTAAGTAGATATTACCATAATTATATCATTTTTGCAATATTTTTTATACAATCAGCTCATAAAATCCGTCTCAACCCTTTTAATTGACGTTTCGGGCGAATATGTCCATTTATCTATGTGACCGTCACTTATAAAATAATCCGCCGCCGGACTTTTGCCGTCACCGGTAAAATAGTCCACGATAATAAGCTTTATTTTCATCCTTTCGGGATTTATGCTTTTTATGTAAACCGCGGCACTGTCGCCTGCGCGCGGCCCTAAGGCGCATTCGGCAAGCCCTGCAAGATTGGGCGCAAGCTCCACGAATATACCGTAATCCTCCACAGAGCGTATTACTCCGGGCACGGTTTCTCCGGGCGCGAATTTTGAAGCGTTTTCCTCCCAAGTGCCGAGCAGCTCCTTTTGCGACAAGGTGATTCTGCCGTTTTCGTCTATCGATTTCACAACTGCCTTTATATCCTGATTAACCGAAAAACGAACACACGGATGAGGTATGCGCGACACCGAGATACCGTCTATCGGCATAAGTGCCGAAATGCCCGCACCTATGTCGCAAAACGCGCCGAACGGCTCAAGGTGCGTCACGCGCGCGTCGATTATATCGCCCGGAATGAGTCTTGAAGTATAATTTGCCGCGCACTCCTCTTGGAGCTTGCGGCGGCTGAGCAGAGCGAATGTCTCGCCCCTTTCATTCTCGGAAAAACCCGTTATCACAAAGTCAACGGGCTTATTAACGCGCGATATTATGGCTATGTCGCGAACCGTGTTATCTTCAATCCCCACAGCGCTTTCCTTGCGCGGCATAAATCCCTTCATACACCTTAAATCCACATCGAGATTGTGTCCGCGGTCGCAGAGAACCGCGCGCGCCTCAAGCGATTCTCCCGACAAAAAGGCGTTTTTGAGCTCCGCCGGGCTTGAAAGTCTTTTTTCGACGGCTTCAATGTCTGGGCGTGCACCCTCGGGGTAATATTTTTTCATAATTCTCACCTGCTTTGTTTACACTATGCCTGCCGCTTTATAAACACCGTGTCACTTATGGCAGGTACAACACTATATGTATATGCGGCAGCTCTTCGATTGAGAATTAACGCGCGATTTTATTTTAGCCCGGCAAGCCTCCGGCTTTGCCGCAACGCAGAACGAAGCGAGCCGCTCAAAACCGTAATAAACAAAGTCCGCAAAATGCAAAAGTGCCGCAAACACGAGGTTTGCGACACTTTTTTACACCATATTCAAATATCACTTTTTAGCCTGCTTTGAGTACTTCTTGAGATATATAAATCTCATAAGTCTTGTCTCAATGGGGTTTATGGGCTTGCCTGCCTCAAACAGTCTTGCGCCGACTGCGGTCTTGCAGCCCTTATCCATTACCATTTCAACCGCTGCGGCATCATATTCGCTGCTCGATACGCAAAGCGCACCGTTGTTGTTAAGAAGAACGCCGTTTCTGCCCTTAAGAGCCTTTACGACCTTCTTAGCGGTCTTTTTTGTGCTGTTGGGATTAAATGTTACCGAGCGAACGGTTGCGCCGACAAGCTGTGCAAAATCGTCAAGAAGCGGCTTCATTGTTTTGCCCGACTTAGACATTGCGACTTCCGCCGGTGTTTTGGTGTGCATAATGAAGTTTACGTCCTTGCGCTTTTTATAGATGGCTCTGTGCATTTCAGCCGAAGCCGGATAATCATTGCCTGCTACAAGCTCACCCGTTTTAATATCTATTCTGACTATCGAGCCGTCGCCGTCTACGGCACTTATATTAAACACACTGCCGTCACGTTCGCTGTTGCACGGCTCAAATACCGGAGCCTCCTTGGCACTCGAGTCAAAGAGCGAGCCGATATACTCGGCTACATCGCCGAAGGTCTCGGCTACCTTACCGGTGATGAGACGGTATCTGTTTTTAACGGTAGTTTCGCAGATCTTTTCGAGCTCTGCCGCCACCTTAAACGCCTCGTCGTAATCCTTACCCATGCAAAGAGCACCGTGGTGAGCCATAATTACGGCCTTGGAGTCCGAGCGCTTTATAGCCTCGACAACGCCCTTGCGAAGCTTGCCGGTTCCGGGAAGTCCGTATGCCGCAATCGGGACATTATTGCCGACTATTTCGGCCGACGCGGGTTCAACCTCGTTTATATCCATACCGAGCGCACTTATGACGGACGCCTGCATCTGATGCGTGTGAATTACGAAATTAACCTCGGGGCGAAGACGATATGCCTCGGCATGAATGCCCTTTTCGGAGGACGGCTTAATGTCACCCTCATAGCTGCAATCGTCGATATTAACAACTACTATTTCGTCGGGAGTAAGAGTTTCATAGGGACGTCCGCTCGGAGTAATAACGAATCTCTTATCGTCTACTCTGCATGAAATATTACCCCATGTTCTCGCGATAAGGCCGTATTCAACAACCTCTATACCGGCTTTAATGACGAGCTGTTTTGCTTCCATTATATCCATTGTATTCACCTCTTCGTTATTTATAACAAAGCGGGACAGACGGAAAACCCGTCCGCCCCGTTTTCTTGGGATTAAATTCAGTCAGCCTTAACAGCGACGTTTTCAAATACTCTGTCGAAGCAAGCAAGAGCCTGGTCGATCATCTTAGGAGTATAAGCGGCTGAAGTATAAAGACGGCTGCCTGCGAGAGTTACAAGGCCCTCTGCCATATAAGCTGCGCCCATATGCTCCATTTCCTTCTGTCTTACGCCGGTCTCGCCGAGAATTGCCGGGATTTCCCACGGTTTCTTCCAGTTAATCTGATAGTGCATTGTGCCGACTGTCTCAAGGTGGCAGATAGAGCCGGTGTTCCAAACTACGAAGGGAAGACCGTGCTTCTTAACGAGCTCTTTAAGACCCGCACAAATTCTGTCGCCCATCTGACCTGCCTTCTGGCAAGCGTTGGTTCTTTCGATTTCTTCAAGAGTGAAGTAACCTGCGCAGCATGAAAGCGGGTTAGCGGTCATTGTGCCGCCGACAAGAGCCTTGTGGATCTTCTTACCGCTCGAATCAAGGCCTGCACCGAGATACTTCATGTACTCTCTCTTACCGCCGATGCCGCCTGCACCCGGATAACCGCCTGCAATAACTTTACCGAATATAGTAAGGTCGGGCGATACGCCGAAGTAACCTTGAGCACCTGCCATACCGATACGGAAGCCTGTAACAACCTCATCGAATACGAGGAGTGCGCCGTATTTGCGGCAAAGACGCTCAACGCCCTTAACATATTCAACGGTGATGGGGGTAGTACCGCTCTCGGGGCCTACCGGCTCCATATAAACGGCTGCTGTGCCGCCGCGGAACTGGTTGAGTCTGAGCTTTCTCTCAAGATCGTCAAGATCGTTCGGAGTAGTCTCCTGAATGAACATGAAGCAGTTGAGCGGAACACCGTGAGCCTGTGTGAACTTGGTGCCGTTTACGCGGATACCGTAAGCCATCTGATCTGACCAGCCGTGGTAAGCGCCGCCCATCTTTATGATATTCTTATGCTTTGTAGCAAGTCTCGCGATACGAGCCGCACCCATGCAAGCCTCGGTGCCCGAGCCCATCATACGGAACATATCAACGGTTTCAACGCTGTCGGAAATCTTTTTGGCGAGCTTGTACTCAAACTCGTGGAAAAGTCCGGTTGAGGGACCGCAAGTATTAAGGAGGTCAATGACCTGCTCACGAACAGCTTTCGGGTTGGAGCCGAGAACAGTCGGGCCGCCTGCCTGAAGAAAGTCAAAATACTTGTTGCCGTCAACGTCATAGAGATATGCACCCTCTGCCTTTGTGAAAACAAGCGGGAAGGGATAGTTGAAAGCAAGGTTATGCTGAACGCCGCCGGGGATTATCTGGCGAGCTTCCTCAATCTGTGCTTTTGATTTGAGGCACTTTTTGTTGTAATACTCATCCTCGTATTTTTTAAGAGCCTCCGGCTTGATGGTGTAAATCGGCTTTTTAATAAGCTCATCAAGCTCTTTGTTGACTGCAACAGCGTCATTGTACTCCGAAATTGCAAATCTTGTGTCCATATCGTGACCTCCGTTTAATAAAATTAACGAAACGGTGCTGCGCAAAAGCGGCGCACCATAGATAACCACGTGTAGTGAATTACCGTTCACTTGTAATTATAGCACAAAAAAGACTCTTGTCAACGCAAAAATACGACGCGGCAAACAAAACGAACTCAAAATTGCGGACGTTTAGATGTTTTTTAACTATTATTTGAATTTGTTAAACTAAACAGCCGCGAATTTGAAAAAATGACGAATACATCTGTGGGTTGTAAATGAGCAACTACACAATATATTGATGATTACTCCGTCAAAATAAATAATCGATGTTTTAATTATTCGTCAATCTGCCGAAATTTTGAAATTGCGGCAAAAATCGCGGATTTTTTGCATAAATGTCTCTTTCGACTGCCGAATTACATTGCAGCCGCTTTCAGGCTACATCAAATAGGGTAATTCCCCACGGTGTGGGGAAATGTCAAAAGGCTCCCTTGTAAAGGGTGATTCCCCACGGTGTGGGGAAATATCACGAAGTGACAAAGGGGACTCTCTCCCGTCAGGAGCTGGACGCGAGTCCACGAGCGGACTGAGGGATTAAATAATCACGCACGATCTATTTAAATTCCATATAACTCCGCAGAATCCCTCCGGCTTGCCTGCGGCAACCCACCTCCCTTTTCAAGGGAGGCAAAAAGCGGATTAAAGGTCACGCACATTCTTTTTAAATTCCGCAAATTCCTATGAAATCCCTCCGGCTTGCCTTCGGCAACCCACCTCCCTTTACAAGGGAGGCAAAAAGCGAATTAAAAGGTCACGCACATTCTTTTTAAATTCCGTAAATTCCTATGAAATCCCTCCGGCTTGCCTGCGGCAACCCACTTCCCTTTTCAAGGGAGGCAAAAGCGGATTAAAGGTCACGCACATTCTTTTTAAATTCCGTAAATTCCTATGAAATCTCTCCGGCTTGCCTTCGGCAACCCACCTCCCTTTTCAAGGGAGACAAAAGAGAATTAAAAGGTCACGCACATTCTTTTTAATTCCGTAAATTTCTATGAAATCCCTCTGGCTTGCCTGCGGCAACCCACCTCCCTTTACAAGGGAGGCAAAAAGCGGATTAAAGGTCACGCACATTCTTTTTTAATTCCGTAAATTCCTATGAAATCCCTCCGGCTTGCCTTAACGGCAACCCACCTCCCTTTTCAAGGGAGGCAAAAGCAGATTAAAGGTCACGCACGTTCTTTTTAAATTCCGTAAATTCCTATGAAATCCCTCCGGCTTGCCTTCGGCAACCCACCTCCCTTTTCAAGGGAGGCAAAAAGCTTCCAAACTGCTTTGGCGAGGCTTGCTCTCTGCAAGGGAGGCTGAAAAGTAAAAAGACGAAAACGGAAGTGGAAAACGAATAGTGAAAAGGGCGGGCAGGGGCGTGTGGAAAGCTCCTCATATGACACACAAAAAAAGAATAGGCATACAGCACCTAAATTAAGTACAAAAACAGAATAGGCACACGATATCAGAATGGGGTACAGAAACGGAATGGTGCACAAAATGCAAAACAGGGCACAAAAAAACAGAGCAAGGCGAACCTTGCTCTGCTTATAATTGTTAATAAATCGGATCGATTGCTACGTGAGCGTCAGATCTCAACCCAACCCGAGTCGCCGCCCTCTACGGGGCCGGTGCCTATGGAGATTGTGATGATATCATCAAGCTCGTATGCAGAAACATCGAAATCCGGTGTTTGATAAACCTGTTTCATTGAGATTTAATCTCCTTTCAAGATATAATAATAAAATTTAATGTCGGAACGGAATATTCAGTTTTGAACAGCCGAACCGATAGTAAAGTTTCGCTGTGGTTTCTTGGTAAAATTCAATTACTGAGCTTTCCAAGCAGCAACAGCAGCATCATATCCTGAAGCAACTTTAGCAGTTACAGCTGCGGAATACCAAACATAATGATCGGCAGTACCGTCATTGTAGCATACATAAGCGATGCAGTCAATATCAGTTGCCTGAGAAGCATGAGAGATATTCTTGACGATTGCGCCGAAGTATGCATCGGAAGAAGCGTTTGCCTGACTTACATAGTCGGTAGAAGCAGCCTTCCAAGCTGACGGAAGTGCGGTGCCTTTCTCAACTGCTGCCTTAGCATCAGCTGCATCGGCAGCGCCTGTGTTGGCAGCAATGAAGCCAACGCTCTTAATTGTATTGCCGTTTGAGTTCATAGCAGCGAAGTCAGCAGCTGTGATAACCGAAGTAAGTCTGAACTGGAAGAGATCATCCGGACCAGTTGTCTTATCGCCGGTGAACTTAACCTGAGTCTTATACTTAGCTACAGCATAAGACGGAGCTGACGGCATGTTAGCCATGATGTTAGCTTTTGAAGCATCAATTGCAGTAAGCAACGCTGGCGGGTCATTATCGGTAGTCTTTTTCTTAACTGTCTGCTGTTTAACAGCATCACAGAGTTTAATATTCTTATTACCGGTAGCAAGAGCTGCTTCATCACCTGTAACATTGAATACCATTGTCATCTGAGCAACCGAAACGCCATTTGCATCTTCAGTAACTTCAAATCCATACTGCGCTACTTGTTCCTTACCCGCATCGGCAAGAATCTGCTGCATTACTCCGCTATTGTACAAAGCTTTTTCGCTATTGCTCATTGAAGATTGAGCCATAACCGCCTTTGCATAATTTGCGTTGATATTCGGTTTCGTGCCATCTTTTGCATATTTTGCCAAATCGCCTACAAACTGTCTTGAGCTAAGATCAGGTGTGTAAACATTTTTGTCATAAAGAAGGCATATCTTCATGTCGCTCATGTACTGCGTATAATCAGCCATCTCGAAATAAAGAGTTACCGTTACTTTCGCACCGGGTATAATTTCATTCTCGGTCTTATCTGATTTCAAAATGAAACCAAATTCTTTACCATCTTCAAGTGCGAAAGCATTAAGTGCAAACACGCTAAAAAGCATTACAACAACAAGAGCAACACTTAAAATCTTTTTCATCTTAAGCATAAATTAATCTCCTATTTGTATTATGTGTAAAAATTACCAAACTGAATTAAAAGTTGCTGCCATTTCAGCTTGTGATGAGAGTTCGAGAAGCCAAGCATCGTGTGCTTCAATTCTACCGGCGTCTGTGCCGTCTACATTTCCATCACCATTTACGTCTGATGCATAAAATGCAGCTGTACCTTCATCAATCATAAGAATCCAAGCATCATGTGCTTCAATTTTACCAGCATCTGTTCCGTCAACCAAACCGTCGCCGTTTACATCGCCGAAGTAAATGAATACATAGGTTGCAACTACTTTGCCGCTGTCATCTTTAAGAAGGATGGTAGCTCCGGTAGTCATATTACCCTGATCGTTGGCAACTACTTCAATAGAACCTGCTTTTGTGGTAACATAATCCTTAATGTTTTCGCCATTAAGGGTATCTATACCGAATACACAGCCGGCATAGTCGCCCGAGTCAGTGCAAAGGTCTTTTCTGATAACCGCACCGTTGCCTTCTTCGGTAAGGATAAGTTCCGGATCAGCTGCAGCAGCAGCCTTCATTACCGGGAAAGTAAGTTTCTGACCTGTGGTATAAACCGTTGAGGCTACATCAGAGGTCTTGTAGGAACCTACATAGAGTTTACCGCCGAGATTGGTCATTGTTTTCTGATCGTTAAGCACACCGAAAGCGGCCGCAGTATCGGAAATGGCCTTAGAAGCGGTAAAGGTGAGGGTCGAAAGTACGACGCCGTTTGCCTTCTGAGCAACAGCTCCGCCGGCAGCCTGCGGTAATACGCCGACATAGACATAAGTCTTGCCGCCCGCAGCAGCATCATTTACGACCGTCTTTGTTGCATCGCCTGCACCGAACAGCGTTGAAGCGGTTGTGCCGCTTACAAACTTAACAGCACTGCTGTCATACTGAACAGGAACAGAAACCGTTGCAGCATAATAATCTGTGGTTAATTTTACGGTAACCCTGACTGTATCGCCTGCGCTATATGACGCCTTGTCAAACGATAAAGCGATAGTGCCGTTTTCTGCGACACCGGTATTATCATTTGCGAAAACGCCGACTGCAAGCACGCCAAGGAGCATAACTACAGATACAATAAGGCTAATAGCCTTTTTTGCCTTGGTCATTTTTTGCCTCCTTCTATTCTTAATCAATATTAAATATACACTTTTGAGAGCACAATGTCAATAATTTGTGAATAAAAATGGCACACCGAAAGAAAATATCCCTTACGCTATCACAAATAAAGTTATTTCCTCGCGGGCTTACAAGCTTTGTACCGTTTTTTCACAAAACTATTCCGCCGCACTTTTAAAGTATATGCTCTAATCTTTTTAAGAATATCCCATTACATACGCCCTTGTGGGGGAGAAACCTCCCCCACCGGGTTTTAACTTAAGTAATTAAAGGAAATTACTTCTGAGCGATTGCAGTTCCGCCGTAAGCAGCGTCAACTACAAGGCCGTAGTTAGCGAGGTCAACCTTACCGGTAGCAAGGCCGCCTGCAGTCTTATAAGCGCCTGTGAGAGCAGCTTTGTTGTTGATTGCGAGGTCCATGGAGGAAGCATCGAATCCGTCAACAACACCGTCGCCGTTTACATCGCCGTAGATAACGACTGTGTAGATAGCAACCGGAGCACCGCTCGACTTGAGGCTGAGTGTTGCGGTAGCGCCTGTACCATAAAGGCCTGCAGCGTTAGCGGCAACATTAAGAGTTGTAGCCGAAGAATCCTTAGCCGTTACTCTTGCGAGTACGTCGTCGGCAGTAGCGAGCGAGCCGGGTGTTACGCCGGTGATGAGAGAAGCGCTCTCTGTTACGGAAACGCCCTCATTTGAACCCGCTGTGGTGGGAACTGCTACGTACTTGCATACGAACGGAGCCATAGCATTCTTGAGGTTTGTGATAACAGCGTCAATCTGAGCTGCTACAACGTTTGAATAGAAGCGGTCATTTGCAGCATAGTTTTCAGCGGAGCCGCTGTAAAGGTTTGCTGTGTTGCCCTTCTCATCGGTGTACTCATAGCCGAGTACGGAAACGAGCTTAGCATAAGCTTCGGTCTCTGTGAGGCCGTCAGCCTTAGAAGCGTCAAATGTATATGCACTGTTGTCAGTGAATATTGACTTAGCCTGAGCTATAACTGCCTCAAGCTCGGTGTAAGCACCTGCCTCGAGAGCAGAAGCCGATTTCGGCATAAGAGCGCGCTGAGCGATTTCAAGCTCATACTTAGCATCGAATACCTCGGACTGAAGAGCCTTAGCGTTGGCATTTAATGCCTCGGCAGCTGCAAGAGCCTTGGTGTATCTTGCATAAGAGCCTGCTGTGTAATCAGCCTCTTTGTAGCCCTGAGCCTTAGCGGCTTTGATTTCCTTATCAAGGAACTGCTTTTCGGTTTTAACCGCAGCGTTCTTCAGGAAGCTTGCATACCAAGCAATGTTCTTAGCGCTGTTAAGGACTTCAAGCTCCGAATAACTGGGAGTCTTGTAAGCCTTTACGGCATCCATATAAGCGTTCTGAGCTTCGATTGAAGGAGCCTTCATGGAAGCTACGATAGCACTCTTATATGTAGCGGTTGCCTTGTTGGCAATAGCAGTAATTTCAGCCTCTGAAAGTGAGCTGCCGTCAATGTACTTTTCGGGAGCTACGGGGCCCTTGTAAGCGTCAATGATAGCGTTGCCGGCTTTCATTGCCTTTTCGTAAGCCCAATAAGCATAGAGGTCGAAGTTCTGATAGTTGATGTCGCCGGCAGCCTTAAGAGCAGCCTCAATGGGAGCCGGTGTAACGGTTGCTGAACCGCTTGAAGGTGTTGTGCTTGCTGTATCAAGAGCCTTAACGGCGGTTTCAAGAGCGGTTATGGCTGCAGTGAGATTGTCGTCACTGTAATTGCCGAGGTTAGCCTTCTTGAACGGGCCGTAAGCGAGCTTAGCAGCAGCGGTAAGAGCTGTCCAATAAGTGTTCCAAGCCTCTGCCGGATACTTAGAAGAATCGCGGTTAGCCTTGAACTCGCTGTCTACAAGAGTTTTAATCGGCATCGCATTGTAGTAATAGAGAGTGCCGAACGGGGCAGTCATGGTAAGAGTACCGTGACGTTTCCTGTATTCACCGTAAACAGTTACCGAGCTGTTACCGAGAGCAAATGAAGAAGCTGAAGGAACAGTCTCTACATCCACATCGGATTTAACTCTTAACGGATTGACGGAGATTGAGCTCTCCTTGGGGAAGTTGAAACTATTAGATACAAGTGCTTCTGCCTGGCCCGATGACTCAAAGATGCTCGAATCAAAGTCGGAAATAGAACCATTGGTGAACTTACAATCAGTATCTCTCTGGTTGGTCCAAGTTACGGCAATGTTTGAAATAGCAGAAGCAAGAGCCGATGCATTTGTTACAAGGTAATCTGTGGTGGTTTCACCCTTCATCTTAACTACATCATATATGCTTGTCTTCTTATCTTCCTTAGACCAAGCGGTGCCGACATCTGTAGCATCGTTGGTTGCATACTCAAAGGTAGTGGAAGTAATGTCGCCGTTGTAAGCAGTACCGTCCTTGAAGGTGAAGCTGTAAACAGCGGTTACCTTTACAAGGCTGTCTGTGGGAACTGCCGCGTTAAGAGTAACATCGGTGCTCTCATACGGTGAAAGTTTCTTTTCGCCGCTTTTGAGCATTTCGGTGCCGTTAACGGTAACAGACTTAAGAGTGAGCACGTAAGGATGATCATATGTATCGCCGTGCTTTAAGAGCATACCTGCAGATGCGTTTGTTACCTTAAGAGTAGTATTCATCTGGCCGTTTGTAAGCTGTACATAGTTAAGTGTACCCTTATCTATTGTAAGCTTAGGCTCAGCATAGGACTGAGCGTTAGTAGTCCAGCCGAGGAAGAAGTTTACGAACGGAAGAGCTACGTCAAGAAGACCGCCTTTTTGAACGGCATAGGCAATACCTGAAATCAATTTCTCTGCGAGGTCTGCAATAGCGCTCTTCTGAAGAATAGCGTCAAGTGAATTGTAAGAATCGGCGATAAGAGCGGTGTTGCCGCATACCTTACCGAGAACCTTGTTAAGGAGTTCTCTTACGATTCTGAATACTGCGGGATACATAGCCTCGGTTCTGAGAGTGCTGTTAGCAGGAATATTGAATATGCCCGTAACGCTGTTTGTACCGAGGAGCTTGCTTACGTCAAGGTTGAGAAGTCTGTCAATAATGTCTTCTCTGAGAACAGTCTCAAGGAAGGTCTTACCGTCAGCAGCGGTTTCGTTGATTATCTTCTCAACAGGAAGAACGTCGCGGATAATCTTGTCGAGCTTAACCCACGGATCCTGTGCGGTAGCAAGGTCGAGGTCAAGGCCGTCGGTGTTGATGAGCTTCTGGAACTTCCAGCACCACTCGTTGTCGGAGGTGAGAGCCCAGTCGATTATCCAGTCAATGGTGTCTTCCCAAGCGCGTGTGTTCTTTTCGAAGTCTGCAAGCTTATAAGTCTTGGAGGCTGCAACGCTGTAGCCGCCAGCCTTATCGGAGCCGAGGTCGGCAAGCTTGGAGAGATACTTCATACCGATGTCGGTGCCCATGGTAAAGATAACATCGAGCCAATAGCCGCTGTTCTTACCCTTTACGAGGGTCTTCGAGTTGTAATCGGCATAAATAAGTGCGTCATAGTTGTAAGTCGGAACGAACTGAGTTGCAAGCTCACGAATTACGCAAGCGAGAAGAGCGGTTACGTTCTGTCCCTTGAGCTCGGCAGCCGACGGGAGAATTATCTGAGGCATAAGAGCCTTAACGCCGATTGCGCCGAGAGCGGTAACAACATCCTGATCGGAAGCGGACTTATCTACAACTGTGTCATAGTAGCCTGCATAAACAGTCTCATAGCCGGTACCGAAGAGATACTCGGGGTTATAAGCTGCTACATACTGAAGAGCCTTGCGAAGATTGGGAACAAGGTTTGAGTTATCGCCCTTTGTCCAATTGATTGCAGCCTTTGCAGTATCCGAAAGCATTGTGTCGATTGCCTTGCCGACAAAATCGTTGAGTGCCGCAAGAACGGTGGTATACCCCGCTGCCGAAGCAGTAACGGAGCCGTCGTTTGCAGCTGTGGGCATAAACTCGTTAACGAAATCACCGGAGATGGTGTAGTTCCAGTTAATGAGCTTAGCGAACGAATTAGCGGTGGACATATCAAACTTGAGCCAGGTCTCTGTGAGACCGTCTTTGCTGACAAGGCGATAATAGCCGTTGTCGTCGGAGCCTATTGTGAAGTCCGACCACTCCCAGTTGTATGTGCCGGCAGCCTTAGAATAGAATGCCTTTACATCTGACGGAAGCTTAGCGAGAACAGCGGTGGCCTCTGAAGCCTTGCCGCCGAAGAGCTCGGTCTTTTCAGCGCCGAACCACTGTGCAAGAAGCATCTTAACGGAACCGTTGAGAACAACGGGAGCAAGATCCTTAAATACATAGGGAGCTATCTGATAGAGAGCCGAAACAAGAGTATTGCTGTCAAGATTGAAGATTTCCGAAACCTTATCGCTTGTGGCAAGTGAGGGAAGGAAGTAGCTGTCTTTAACGTAATATTTTACGTTTTCGCCCGAAGCGTTGGTGTAAACATAAACGCCTGTGCCGTTGCCTTCCATATCGGTTTCTTCGGTCTTGTAATATTTCTCATCCTGAGAAACATATGTCTTCTTGGCGGTATCATATTCAAATACCTCGATGTAAGCACCCTTAGAGTCTGAATCCTTAACATAATAATCGCGAAGACCTGCTTTAGCGCTTGTCGGAAGAGCAATGTGATTGCTTATGCAGTTGCCGGAAGCGTCTTCTTTATAAGAAGTATAGCTCTGCGGCTTAGACATAGCGTTGATGAGGACATTCTTGACAAGAGTGTCGGGATTTGCGGCTGTTGTCGAATAAGTGTTGATGAGCGCCATGTCATCGTCAACTCTTGCGAACATCGGATAAACGAGGCCTTTTAACATACCCGGAAGATCCGAGAGGTACTTATTAACGCCGGAGATATCAACAAAGTTGCCGATAATGCCGACGTCGAGTTTGCCGTCGTTGATAACCTTTTTAACGAGACCTGCGTTGTCGTTAAGAAGAGTTGCAATGCCGTTGACTATGTCAAGCTGAGCGTTCTTTTCTCTTGTCATGCCCGACTTCCAGTTTTTAAGGTTAGCGTCTTTAACTATGCCGAGCAAGCCTTTGACAAGCTTAACAAGTCCGTTGTTAAGAAGAGCCTGTGCGCTGTCGATGGTTCCGCAAAGAGCATTAACCGAGCGAAGGTCGATAACAAGGCGCAAACCTGCAGTATTAATAACTTCGCCCATGTTTATGTTCGCGGCGGCAAGGGTAACATCGAGGAAGTCAAATACGACTGACATTCTCTCTTCGGTAGAGAGTCTTGTTACCGCGCCGTCCGGGCTGTATGCGTCAAGAGCGGTAAGGTTATCAGAGGTCTGATACTCCGTCTTTGCGGCAAACGCCATTACGGACATAGTTGAGAAAATCATGACAACTGCCAAGATGACACTTAACAATTTGGTAGATTTTTTCATACGTGTTTTTTCCTCCTAAAAAGATTTACATTAAAACCATGTATGTGTGCCCGATTTTTTCTGCGGGCGGCACTCCCCGCAACAATTCCTCGCACAAAATCCGCTGTACTTCTGACCGCTCTTTGATTTACAAGAAAGCAAACCGATTTCGGCACGTTAACTCGGTCGGTTTCCACCGTTTCCACTTCCGTAAAAATGAATCGGTGGAAAACTGATGATACACACCCGAGCATATTACCGTAGGATGTGTATCAAAACGGGATGGAAACTGCACGGTAAATCAGCCGTGCGGCAGCACTCCCTTAAAAAAGGGGGCACTTCGCCCTATTACACCATTCCTATGGTTAGTTAAAGTATAGGGTTTTAAACGAAAAAAGTCAATAAATTGTTCACACAAATTTGATGATTTTCTGTATTGAACAAATAGAATTGTTATTTTTGGGCAAAAGTGGCAAACAAAATTGGCAATGTTGTTGTAAGATTATGAACAAATTGTTAACGTTTTCGAGTTTTGAACTTTTTGACAAGTATTGAACACGGTTTTGAACATTTTTACGGTATTTTCGGGTAAAAACAGAGGGCTTTTAGGCTCCCTCAAATAGGGTGATTCCCCACAGTGTGGGGAAATGTCGCGGAGCGACAAAGGGGACTCTCTCCCGTCAGGAGCTGGACGCGAGTCCACGAACAGACTGAGGGATTAAAGGTTACGCTCATTCTATTTAAATTCTATATAACCCTATGAAATCCCTCCGGCTTGCCTGCGGCAACCCACCTCCCTTTACAAGGGAGGCAAAAAGCGAATTAAAAAGTCACGCTCATTCTATTTAAATTCCATACACCCCCACAAAATCCCTCCGGCTTGCCTTAGAGGCCCACCTCCCTTTTCAAGGGAGGCAAAAAGCGGCTCCCGAGGCAAATACCCCGTGAACCGCTTTGCAAATGCAATGTTCTTTATTTGAACTCTTATTTAATTGTGAGATTTGCGCCGTACATTGCCGCCAAATTAAGGCTACCGTCAAAGGTGTTGCCGTCCTCGGTATAACACTGCACATGGTAAAGTCCGCCGTTGCAGACAAAATCCATAGTGAGCTGATATGCGGAATATATTTTCGGGTTTTTGTCGTCCGCCTTTTTGACCTCGACTACGTATGCGGTGGCTCCGCATTTTTCGAGAGTTACGGTACGCTGCTCAACGGTTACGCCCGTTACCGCGTTGCCTGCCTGCGACAAAATCTGATTCCACTGCGAAACGGTGTTATTTGCCTCATTTTCCGCTGCGCTGTCATCAGTCGCCGCGCCGGAATACATAACCTGCGCATCGAGCCCCTTGTATTTCTTTGAGGTGGCTATACCTGAATTGCCCACGGTCCAGCCGTTGGGATAAACCATTTTAAAATACTTTGTCTCGTGAAATACGCCGTCGGTTATCTGAGCGGGGAACGGAACGGCACCCGTTTTAATTTCGCCGTTTTCGTCCGTGACCTTTTTGCCGTCCTCGTCGGTGACATATATTTCAATCTCGCCGTTCTCATTGAGAACAGTGTTGCCCTCTTCGTCGGTAACAACCTCGTATGTGGCGTCCTTGGCGTTTATAGTCGGCTTCTTTTTTCCGCATGAGGCAAAAACCGCCGATATTACGATTAAGGAAGCACAGATAACTGCGATTATTTTTTTATCCATTTGAAATCCTCCGTTTTATACATAAACAGATTATAAATTCTTTGCCTCGGAATGTCAACTGGGGGATGTTAAAAATGTCCGGAACGCAAAACCATATGCAAGCAGTTTTTTATTCGTCAGAGCTTACCCTTTGCTCCGAATCAACCTCACCCTCGGAGTACATTCGTACGCCTTCGGGCAAGCCTTAACCGCCGCAGCTGCGCCGCTTAAGGTTCGGTTAATCCGCTCCGAGCATTTTTTCCTATCCCACGAAAATATACCGCTTACTCTTCCTCTATGAATGCTACTACGTCTCCCACCGTTTTCATCTTTTCAAGCGCCTCGTCCGGCACCTCTTTTCTGAATTCGTCCTCAAGAGTCATAGCGAGGTCGATAAGGTCAAGGCTGTCTGCCGACAAATCATCGCGCAGCTTTGACTCGGCGGTTATTTCGTCGAGCGGTATTTCAAGCTGCTCGCTCAAAATTTCACATATAGTATCGTATACCGTAAACAAGCACCTCCGTACATATTTGACGCGGTTATAAAATCTGCTTGAGCGGAGAAATGTCCACTCCGTCGAAATCTTTTATAAATTCATAGAGCGAGCTTGCGGCTTTTTTCACTCCGCCGTTTTGGGCACTCTCGAAATTTATCGGTATTACCGGGTCGTGGACGCTCTGCCTTAAAATAAAGAAGCTCTCGGTTTTGGGGAAAATTATTTTGATTCCCTCGTGGCTGTCGGGTGCAATTTGCCAGTCCTCGCGCTTTGCGGCAAAATCTGCGAGCTCCTTTAAAAGCCTGTCGCCGACGGCTCTGAAGTCCTCCTCGCTTATTTTAAGGCGGATTTCCTTTTCCTCCGCCGGATATTTAAGCTCTGATATGAGGTCGTAAAGCTTTTTACCCTGCTTTTTCATATCGGCGGCCTTTATAATTATTTTCGTTATGAGATATGCGCCGTCGTCAAGATAATAATTCTCCCTGAACGCCGCGTGACCCGAAGTCTCTATGGCAAGCGGAGCGTTTATACCGTTTTCCTCAAGTCTTATCGCCTCGTCAATGACGTTCTTATAGCCGCGCTTAAAGCGCAGATGATGTCCGCCCAGCGTTTTTTCTATAAACTCGGTAAGCCCCGCAGACGTTACGGAATCGGTGACAACGGTGCCGCCCGGATTATTTTCGAGCGCAATGACCGCCGCCAGGGCAACAAGAGCGTTTCTGTTTATCTCTCTGCCGTCGGAGCTTACGCAGCCGCCGCGGTCAACGTCCGTGTCAAATATTACGCCGAGGTCGGCTTTCGCGCCGAGAGTTGCCTCTCGCACGGAGTTCATCGCCGTCTCGTTTTCGGGATTCGGGATATGATTCGGGAACATACCGTCCGGCTCCAAATAGCGGCTGCCGGTTGTGTCCGCTCCGAGGGGGGAGAGTACCTTTTCGGCGTAAAATCCGCCTACTCCGTTACCTGCGTCAACAACGATTTTCAGCCCCTTTAACGGTCTTTCGTAATCGTCTGACTTAACACCCTTTCTTATCATATTGCAAAGGTGCTCGCAGTAGACCGACATAAAATCGACCTCCTGCAAATTTAACCTTTCGGGGCAGCTGCCGCTTTCGTGCTCCTCGGCATATTCGAGTATACTCTTTATTTCATCACCGGAAAGTCCTCCGTCGGGAGTAAAGAATTTAAGCCCGTTTCTGTCCCACGGATGGTGACTCGCGGTTATCTGAACAGCTCCGTCGCAGCCGAGCATTTTAGTTGTCATAAACATAGCCGGGGTTGATGCGAGCGCACAGTCCTTGATTTCAAGGCCGAAGAAAGACAGCGCATCAATTACGTCGGATTTTATCCGCTCCGCCGAAATTCTCGAATCATGCCCGACCGAAATCACGAGCTTTTCCTCTTTCTTACCGAGCTTTTCGGCGAGAAATACGACAAACGCTGCGGAAATTCTCTTTACCGCCTCATCGGTCAAATCGATTTTTTTCGGATCGTCGGGATTTACCGCCGTGCCTCTGACGTCGGTTCCGCTTTTAAGATGTCTGAGTTCCATAAAATCAACCTTTCCGTAAGTTATTCCGTAAATTATTCCAAAAGACCTCTTTTAATTATCTCATCTGCCGCCAGCATAACGCCGAGCTTTCCGCTGTGAAAGTTAATTCCGCCCTGCATCCAAACCGCATACGGCTCTCGAAGCGGTGCGTCCGACGACAGCTCTATGGACGAGCCGGACGTGAACGCCCCTGCGGACATTATAACCTGGCTGTCGTAGCCCGGCATATCCCACGGCACGGGTGAAACGTATGAATCCACCGGCGCGCCCTTCTGCATTCCCTGACAAAAGGCTATCAGTCTGTCGGCATTCTCAAGGCAAATCGCCTCTATAATATCGTGTCTCGTCTCATCGGGACGCGGAGTCACCTTAAAGCCGAGCAAATCAAAAAGCGCCGCCGCAAATACCGCGGTCTTGAGTGCCTCGCCGGTTACGTGCGGCGAAGAAAAAAGCCCCATATAAAGACTGCGCGTTGTTCCGAGCGTTGCGCCGACCTCTCTGCCAAGTCCTGGAGTGGTCATTCTGTATGCGCAATCCTCAACAAGGTCATGCCTGCCTACTATATAGCCGCCGCATGGAGCTATCGCGCCGCCCGGATTTTTGATAAGCGAGCCTGCCGCCAAATCCACTCCGACGTCGCACGGCTCTTTTTTCTCCGTAAATTCGCCGTAGCAGTTATCTGTCATAACAACCGTATCGGGGCTTACACGGTGTGTAAGAGTCGCGATTTTCTCTATTTCGTCAATCGAAATCGAATGGCGCAGCGAATACCCGCGCGAGCGCTGGATATAAACCATCTTAATGTCTCCGCGGCCGACTCTTTTTTCTATTGCGTCATAATCTATCTCGTCATTTTCGGTAAGCTCGATATATTCGAATTTCACGCCGAAGTCGGCGAGTGAGCCGTGACCCTTACTGCTTTTGTCAATACCGATAACGGAATGTATGGTGTCGTAGGGGACTCCCGTTACGCTGAGCATTATATCGCCGGGCCTCAGTACGCCGTAAAGCGCGGTCGCTATTGTGTGGGTTCCGCAGGTTAAGGTGGTGGCTCTTATTAAGCCGTCCTCCGCGCCGAAAATCTCGGCGGTGAGCCTGTCGAGCTTTTCTCTGCCCTTATCGTTGTAGCCGTAGCCGGTGGTGGAGTTGAAATCCGTCTCGTCAACACGATTATTTATAAACGCCGCGAGCACCTTGCGCTGATTGTATTCGGTTATTTCGTCTATTTCCGAAAACTTCTTTTCGGCGAGAGTCAGCGCCTTTTTTGACGCCTCCTCGGTTCTTTTTGTAAATTCAAAAAAATCTTTCATTTCAAGTCTTTCTTACTATGTATTCTTTTTTTATGAAGCCGCATTTTTCATACAGCTTTGCATTGTCCGGCTTACACATTAAAAATATGCAATCGGCACTCTTTTTAAGCTCTCTCGAAAGAGAAATAACACAGTCCGCGGCAAAGCCTCTGCCTCGATATTTTTCGCTTGTCGCAACGTCGCGTATATACGCGTCTTTACCGATTATATCGCCTACGGCAAGAGAAGCCGTTTTGCCGTTTTGCCTTATGCACATAACCCTTGTGCTTCCGCCGAACACGCCTCTGCCCGTCCTCGAAAGCCATTCGAGATACGCCCTGTCGCTTGAATCGGGCGTTCTACCTGTCAGCACCTTGTATTCGTCCGCGTTTATGTCGCAAAGCGGCTGTGCGCAAGTTTCTTTTTGCGGTAATTCGGAGAGCTCCATAAGAACGGCTTTTGCGTCCGCGCAATCGTTCCCGGAGCAAAAATATATATTTTCGCCGAAAAAAGAGGCAAACTCCGAAAGCTCCCGTAAATCGGCGGAGCTTGACGGGCAAATTATCGTTCCGTCGTTTTTATTTAAAAGCACAGCCGTCACTCTGCCGCCGCAATCCGTTTGAAGCCACGCCTCTCCGAGTGACAGCCGAAAAGCGGCAAATAAAATATACTTTACCGCAAGACAGTCTTTAAATTCACCGTCCGTAACAATGGCTGCCTCTGTCGGTCCGTCAATCGATTTCAGCACTGCGACAGCTCCGCAAAAAGTGCTTTTACAAGCTCAAACGTGCTCTCTATATCCTCTTTTTTCGCAACCGAGCTGCCCGAGTGAATATATCTGCACGGAACAGATACGGCAAGAGTTTTTATGCCGCCTGCCGCCTTGTGTATTGCGGAAGCGTTGTTGCCGCCTGCCACAACGGTTTTGGTCTGACACCCTATGCCGTTCTTTTCGGCAATTTCAAACGCCTTTTTATAAATCTCGCTGTCATAGACGGTTCCCCTGTCCATAAAGCTGACAACGGCACCGCCGCCCAAACGGCAGACCTTTTTTTCGTCGGGAACGCCCGAAATGTCCGCCGCCGTAGTGCCCTCAACGACTATTGCGAAATCGGGAGCAACCGAATAAGCCGCAGCAGCCGCTCCGCGAGTGCCTATTTCCTCTTGAACCGAGAAACAGAAGGTCGCCGAATACGGCAAATCGGAATTTATAAGTCTTAATAAAATTTCACAGCCGACGCGGTCGTCAATGGCCTTCGCCTTGATAAAGCCGTCGCCGAATTCGCGATAGCACGAGTCAAAATACACTGCGTCGCCGAGTGAAACGTGAGACAAGGCCTCTTTTTTTGAACTCGCGCCGATATCGATATACATATCCTCAACGGACGGCAATTTACCTCTCTCCTCGGAGGTCGTCTGATGTATAGCCTTGCCGCCTATAACGCCGGGGATAAGCTCCTTGCCCACCTTTACCGCTCTGCCGAAAATAACGCGCTCGTCAATTCCGCCGACCGTGGTGAACTTCAGGTACCCGTCATCCGTTATATAAGTTATTATGAAGCCGACCTCGTCCATATGCGCGTCGAGCATAACTTTATTTTTCGGCTCGGCTTTGCCCTTTTTATAAACTATGAGACTGCCGAGCGGATCTATGCGATATTCCGCGTCCGACGGCAAATGCGAAATTATATAATCTCTTACGGCGTGCTCCCTGCCGGAAATGCCGTTTAAATTACAAAGCTCGTTAAGCATTTAAATCACCTCCGAGAATGTATGCGGCAATGAGCCTTGCGCAAAGCTCAATATCCGTAACGGACACAACCTCTATTCCGGTGTGCATATATTTTTGGGGTATTGATATAAGCGCGCTCTTAATTCCGCCGCGCTCCGTGGTCATACCGTCCAAATTAGTGCCGGTTCTGCCGCCCATAACCTCAAGCTGATACGGAATGTCGTTTTTCTCGGCAACGCGCACAAGCTCCTCGCCGAATTCGTATGAAAGCGACGGTGAAATACCTATCATGGGTCCCTTGCCGAGTATTCCGCATTCCTCCGCCTTGCTGTCCGGAGTCTTTGCAAAGCTGACGTCAACCGCAATTATCTCGTCGGCATCCGAATTAAATGCCGCGGCTTTTGCTCCGCCGCCGCTCGTCTCCTCGCGAGAGGAACACACAACGGTAACTTTTTTGTGCGGCTTACCCTTAATAAGCTCAAGTGCGCGAAGAAGCACGGCAATTCCCGAACGGTCGTCAAGTGCCCCGCAGGACACGCTGTCGCCGCAGAGCGATAGGAAAGAGGAATTGACAACCGCTCTGTCTCCCGGGGAAACGAGCTTTTCCGCCAACTGCTTATTTTTTGCGCCTATATCAATAAGGATGTCATCGATTTCCGTCGCCTTCCGCTCGTTGTCACCGCTTGCAAGGTGCGGCGGAGTGCTTGCTATAACTCCGAATACCGGCTCTCTGCCGTAAACGGTCACCTCTTGGCCGTTCAATGTGCGACGGTCAACGCCGCCGCAGGCGGCAACGTGCAAAAACCCCTCGTCGGTGACGGAGGTTACGATAAGACCTATACGGTCTATATGAGCGTCGAGCAGGATATGCCCTGCCCTGTCTCCCTCAATTTCACATATTGCGGAATGAAGAACGTCCTCGCGCGTTTTGCCGAATTCGGACAAAAGCCTTTGCGCCGTTAAAACCGCGTCGGTTTCCTTTCCGGATACACCGACAGCCGAAGTCAGCTCTTTTAATATGTTTTTTATATCCATTTTTCTCTGCCTTTCGGACAATTTGTCAACGTGTAAAACGCTAAAGCAAATGCTGTAATCTTATCGAAATTTTGAATTATAATCGTCGCTCTTTGTAGGTGGAATATGATGTAATTTCCAATTACCGTGTCTCAGCCGCCTCACAAAAAGAGCAGTACCCTATTTCGGCAAGCCGGAGGGATTTTGTGGAGTTATATGGAATTTAAATAGGAAGCAAATTACTTTTTAATCCCTCAGTCTACTCACTTCGTTCGTAGCCAGCTCCTGACGGGAGAGAGTCCCCTTTGTCACTCCGCGACATTTCCCCACACTGTGGGGAATCACCCTTTTCAAGGGAGCCTTTTTACATTTCCCCACACCGTGGGGAATCACCCTTTACAAGGGAGCCTGAACAATCCCTCAGTCACCTGCGGTGACAGCTCCCTTTACAAGGGAGCCTTTTATGGGAGGCGGCGAAAATCAGATTTCGGTGCCGCCTACCGGGCGAATGTAGAGCACATAGCAGGTTCCCTCGCCGAAAATGCTCTCCATTATGCTCTTGTAATCCTTTAAAAGGTCGTTCGGGACGAAAGCCTGAATTGTGCCGGCAAATCCGCCGCCGTGAACGCGCCATGCGCCGCGTCCCTTTAAGATGCTCTCGGAAACAGCGAGGGCGAGAGATACGGGCTGAACGGACGGCTGTTTTACGGAAAATACGTTTTGATTATATTTGTATGATGATGAGCCGCTCTCGAGAATATACCTCTTGAAGGTCTCGAAATCTCCGCCGCGAAGAGCGTCAACCTCTTTTAACACTCTTGCGTTGTCGGCATAGAAATGCATAGCGCGAAGTATGGCTCTGTCGCCTACTGCCGGGCGCAATTCTCTTATTTTTGATTTAAATTCCTCTTCGCTTACCTCGCGAAGAACCTTTTTGCCGAAAAATTCGGCTACGCTCTCCATTTCGGTTCTGATAGCAGCGTATTCATCGGTGAGGTCGGAGTGGCTGCCCTTTGTATCGACAATGCAAAGCGAGTGGCCGCACTTGGCAAAGTCAAAGTCAACCTCTTCTATCACGGGATTTTTCGGGTCGTTGAAATCTATTGTTACGAAGCCGCCGACGGAGCACGCCATCTGGTCCATAAGTCCGCATGGCTTGCCGAAATATTCGTTCTCGGCATACTGTGCTATTTTGGCTATTGTGACCGCGTCAACCTTGCCGTCGTTGTAAAGATAGTTTACCATAGTGCCGACAAGAACTTCATATGCGGCAGATGACGAGAGTCCCGAGCCAGCAATAACCCTTGATGCGGTAGTGGCGTCAAAGCCGCCTATCTTATAGCCGTATTTCTTAAAGCCGGCAAGGACACCGCGCACGAGAGCGGGTGAATGTCCCATTTCGTTGGGGTTTACCGAGAGGTCCGTAGCGTCAACAACGTCCATGGAATAGCCCTCGGATTTAACTCTTACAATGTTTTCGTCGTTTTTTGAAGCCGCGGCTATTGCGTCAAGGTTGATTCCCGCCGCAAGCACTCTGCCGTGGTTGTGGTCAGTGTGGTTTCCGCCGACTTCGGTTCTGCCGGGAGCGGAGAAAAGACGAACATCTCTGTCCTTTCCGAAAAGAGCCTCAAATTCGTTTAAAAGATTTATGTACCTGTCATACTGCTCTTTAACATTTTCCTCGGTGACATAGGCTTTTTTAAGCCTTTCATCGAGAGATGCGGAGAGAATTTCTTTTTTAAGGGTTTCGGGAGTTGCCATTTTCATTTTTCATCCTTTCCTGCCGAAAAAGTTTCGGCAGTCTTTTTGTTTTTATTATTAACTACTATATCTATAAACTTATTGACCGCGAGTATGGAAACACCGGAGATGGTGAAGATAATCACAATCGGCAACATAAACGCGAGTGAAAACGGGTTATAAACGTGACGACCTATCATGCTGTAAGAAATAATTTTAGGCGTGAATCCCAAAAGTGACAGCAAAATAAACTTCCAATAGTCGTATTCAAGCGCCCCGTAGAGCTGACTTATGGAATTTATCGGGAAGTACGGCACTAGCCTAAAAAGCACCAAAATCCAATCGGTGCTTCTTTTGCCCGATTCCATCATACGGCGAACATTATCGTATCTTGTGAGAATCTTGTGTATTGTTCCGCCGCCGAGGTGCTTGCCCCAATAAAACTTTATCGTCATAAGCAATGTCATGCCGGCAAAATTCACAGCCACGGCTATCGGCGTGGGGAATACCATACCGGCTATAACACAGACCGCGGTTATCGGCAGGGGAATAAGCACTTTGCCTATGTATATAAGGAAAATCACGAGAATCACGAGCCACTTGCTCGGAATTGACGCAACGGCCTCCTCAAACTCCGCAAGACGCTCGAGCACTTCGTCATATGCCGACGAAACATCGTTTATCTGCATAAGAAAAGTCAACACTAAAAGTGCGACTGCCAAAATCAGCAGCACACATGCTAAAATATTCAGGAGCTTTCTTCGCGTAAGTTCTCTGTCGGTCAAATCGGTACCACCCAAAAATTATTATTGCAGGGCATAGTAATAGATTATATATAATTTTATATCATATTATTGGTAAGGTCAAACAAAATATGAAAATATGAAGTAATTTTTGCCTTTTAGGTGTAAATTCCTTTGAGGTTGTGTTACAATTAGCTCAAAAGCAAAGCTTTACCGAAAGGCGGTTTTTTATATGAAGACAGTTATTCTTGACGGCAAGACGACAAATCCGGGCGATTTGAGCTGGGATTTTCTGAAAAAATACGGCGAGGTCGAGATTTTCGACCGCACACCGCGCGAAAAAATCGTTGAACGAACACACGACGCAGACATAGTCGTAACAAATAAAACTCCGCTCACAAGAGCCGAGATAGACAAAATGCAAAACGTGAAATTCGTCGCGCTTCTGTCGACGGGCTACAACGTAGTGGACTGCGCGTATCTCAAGGAAAAGGGCATACCGGTTTCAAATATACCGGCTTATTCCACCATGGGCGTGGCGCAGCTCGTATTTGCATTTATTTCGGAGCTTGCCGTAGGCGTTGCCCTGCATTCGGACGCGGTAAAAAACGGCGAATGGTCAAATTGCCCCGACTTTTGCTTTTGGGAAAAGCCGCTTACCGAGCTTTCCGGCAAAACGATAGGCATAGTCGGCTTCGGAAAAATCGGCGGAGCCGTAGCCGACATAGCCGAGGCTTACAAAATGAACATCATAGCATTGTCGGGTCACGTTACCGACCAGAGCGCACGCAAGAATTTCAGATGGGCAAAGAACCTTGATGATCTTGCGGAAAACGCCGACATTATTACGTTCCATTGTCCTCTCACAAAAGAGACGGAAAAAACCGTAAACGCCGATTTTCTGAGCAAGTGCAAAAAAACAGCGTTTATCATAAACACCTCACGCGGACCGGTTGTTGATGAAAACGCTCTTGCCGACGCGCTGAATTCGGGAAAAATCGCAGGCGCGGGAGTAGACGTGCTGTCAACCGAGCCGCCGGCAAAAGACAATCCGTTGCTCACGGCGAAAAATTGCTTTATCACGCCGCACATAGCGTGGGCGGCATTTGAAACGCGCGAGAGACTTATGGGAATATTCAAAAGCAACATCGAGGCGTTTGTTTCGGGCAAGCCGATAAACGTTGTAAATCCGTAAAAGCAAACTGTGTTTGCCGTTTGAAAATTCGGCCGATGCCATACAAAAAGAGCTGTAAATTAAATTTACAGCTCTTTGTTTTTTATTCGGTTAAGGGAGTGCGTTTATCAATAAACGAAGTTGGTGTAAGCACCATCAACGTGCATTGCGCCCTTACCGCTTGCGCTGATGAACGCTACCTTGATATTGAGCTCAGCTACGTTGCCGTCATAGGAATACTTAAATTCCTTAAGGTTGCCATCCTCGATAACTACGGTTGCCTTGATGTTGGTGTATTCAATTGTTGCGGAGTTTATCTTTGCCACGCTTATGAAATTCTTGATTTCGCTGTCAACCATGCTCTGAGTGAGAATGTCGTTTGTAAGTCTTGACATAGCGGTCGATTTATCCGTTTGAGGTGAAGTTGCGTTTTCAACCTCAAAGGTGTAGGTGTTTCCGTCAACCTTAAGGTTTTTAAGGTCGCTTGCCTGAAGAGCGGTTGCCTGAAGAGCGTAATTCTCGCCGTGATAGTCAATCTGCTCGGCTGCGCTGCCGCCCTTTTCGATATCCATTTCCTTGTCGCCGATACCGATGAATCCGCCTACAACGGAGTCAAGAGACGCCTCGGGGTCAATACCTTTGATGAGAGTGTTAAGACCACTTGTAGCACTACCGACGTCAACAGGCTGAGTGTACTGAGCGGATCTTGTCCAGTGATAGCCTGCCGCAACTGCCTTAGCGGTAGCTGCATTTATAGCCTCGGCTGCCGCTGCTGCGTCTACGCCTGATGAAGCTGCCGCTGCCGCACCGCTGGTGTCACCGGCAGAAGCCGACGCGCCGCTCGAAGAAGAAGCGGAAGCGCCCGATGAAGAGCTCGATGAAGAACCCGATGAAGAGCCCGACGAAGAGCTTGATGAGCCTGTTGATGAGCCCGAAGCAGTTGCCGTACCCGTTGCTGCCGACTCCTTGCCTGCGGTTTTGCTTGCAAGTCCGTAAATGCCTGCCGTAAGAGCAAGAGCCACTACTATTGCCCAAAAACGTACCCAGCCGTTTGAATGTCTGAGCTTTTTAGCTGCCTTTTCTTCGGGGGTAAGTTCAACCTTTTGTTTTTTAGCCATTGATTTCTCTCCCTTTCATTTATAAAGAAGTGATTTTATTTTTTTATTTATTACTCACCGATTATGTATTCATAATCAATGTAAGCCGTACCTGAAAGTGTTGAGATAGCGACCTTAGCCGACTTGAGGTTAATGAATACCGTATAGGATTCTTTACCCGACTCAACCTTGTTTGACGCGTCGTCTATAACTACGTCAATCTTCGGATTCTGGTAAACGAGCTCGATGTCGTTAACGGTAACGCCGGGGAAGTTTGAAACTACGTCGTCGATACCGTCGAGAACGCCGATACCGTGACCGACTGAACCCTCATGCGCCTGACCGTTTGCACCGTCGGTCTGCTCTTTAAGTTCGATATGTACGGTGGTCTTGCCGCCGTTTGTGGACATTGTAGCACTCTTTACGTCGTCTGCCGTGAGCTGCTCAATTCCGCCCGAAAGGCCTGTTGAAGCGGTGTTTTCTTTACCGCTGTTTTTGCTGACGAGCCCCTCGGCAATGCCCATAAGGCTGTTTACAAGGTTGCTGCTGAAGTTGTAATCGCGGAGAGCCATGTTCTGATACTTCGGAACATCCTCAGAATTGAGAGCCGCGGATTTAAACTTCTCTACAACGGCCGCTACATCCGAAGCTGCTGCGGGCGATGCTGCGTCCACGCCTGCCTCGGCTGCCGCATTTCCTCCGGAGGCATTGTCACCCGAGGTGCTGCCCTGAGAGCCGGACTGCGAAGAACCGCTGCCGTTTGCGCTTGTATCCCAATCGGATTTGGACGCGCTGCCGCCGGCATTCTGCGAGCCGCTCTGTGCGGGA
>UMAM01018478.1_pt1 | contig 31346 bp, 41 predicted proteins | sample 1963711 | NCBI WGS metagenome assembly UMAM01 (sample SAMEA4835916, study PRJEB28245) | human gut metagenome | biome: gut microbiome; material: fecal sample | place: Denmark | collected 2008
GCTGGGTGGCGGCGGCCTTGAGCTTGTGGCAAATGTGGAAACAGGTGCAACGGTAACTGCAAAATTAGGCTCAAAAACTGTTACAGGTGTTTCTGTTGGTGGTCAAGCACGGCTTAAAATTCCGCAGGAGGGCAAATGGACAGTTTCTGCGGTGAGTGGGGCACTTGTATCTGCACCACAGGAAATCAGCGTCCCTGCCACAGTTGATATTGCATTGGTGAAACAGGAGCTGAACGATAACAGCTGGGCAGCTATCAAACAGGTGTCTGACGCTAACATGGGAGCAAACTTCTGGTCTGTCGGTGACTGCAAGGAAGTGACTATGAACGGCAAAGTTTCCAATGGTCTTACGCTTACCAACTATTCTGCTTGGGTATTTATCATTGGCTTTAATCACAACTCAGAGCGTGAGGGAAATGGCATAGCATTTCAAGGCTTCAAGGCAACAAAGAATGGTACACCTGTGTGTCTTGTTGATAGTCGATACAACAATCAATGCAGCAGTGTGTGGTTCTGTATGAATGCTTCTTCGGCAAGTCGTTCGACAACAAGTGCCGGGGGTTGGGCGTCTTGTGGCATGAGGAAAGACATTATGCCACTTATTAAAGCAGCTTTCCCGCCTGACCTTCAAACCGTTATTAAGACCAGCACTATTTATACCGATAATACAGGAAGCGGCATTGCTGCTGTAGTACCAACTGCTACGAAGGATGATGTGTTCCTACTTGCGGAATATGAAGTATTCGGGACAAGAACCCATGCCTCAACGCTGGAGCCGAACTATCTTAAACAATACAGCTATTACTCTGCGGGAAACAGCAAGGTAATGTATCGGCATAATGCTACTGATACTGATGTTCGTTGGTGGGAGCGTTCTCCCGCATCCAGCTACTTCAACTGTTTCTGTACTGTCGTCGCCAACGGCAGTGCCAACTATTACAACACCTCAATTTCGCAGGGCGTGTCCACCGCTTTCAAGGTATAACATATGGACTATATTTGTTTTAACCGTTTTAAGCAAAATGCCTTGTGTGGTGAAGTAAACATTCCGTATGGCACAAAGCTTGATGAAACCAACAATGTAATCAGCCACCGCGGGAATCCCATTTGCTATATAAAAAGCCAAAACGCCTATGACTATTTTGCAAGGAATGATGATGGTAAAGGCTTGGAGCGTGGGAAACTAACAGCAGAAATAATCAAGCTGCTGAATAACCGCACAGACGGAAAGTACCAAGACCGATGGGATAGGATTTGGGATGATTTATCCTTGCTGAAATACAAACGCCCCGAACACGATGACTATTGGTTGTGGAACTATGATTTTTTCAATGCTTCGATTGAGGAGCTTAACAGAATTAAATCCATGATACTGGAGGTGTGACAATGTATAAAATCAAGGCAGAAGGCAAGGAATACTATTCCGACACCTTGGTATATGTGAAGAAGGCACCAAACGGATGCTATGTTCCTTGTTTGGCAGAGGAAGCGGAGTATGTTGTCGGGAAAGTACCGGAAGATACCATTTTCGAAAACGCTGAAATAGAAAATTTCGATGGTGGTTCCATGGCGTCCGATATGCAGGAAGCCTTAAACATTATGGGGGTGAACTAATGGGCTACTACACAGAAAAAGCCAAAGAAGTAAAAGCAAAGCAGGAATCCGAAGTGAACGAACTGTTACAGCTTATAGCTGATACAGTAGAAGAAAAATATCAAGAAGATATGGAGGTAATCAACAATGTATAAGATGATGAAAAAGCTGATTGAGAAGAAGTTTTACAAGACTGCTGACGAAGCACAGGGCAAGCTGGATGTATTTTTTGCCTGTAACCGTCTGACCGATGACGAGTACAGCGAGCTGACAATGCTTGTGGAGACTACATATACTACGGAGGCAACTGTCTAATCTTTTTACCTATTAATAAAAGAACAGTTTTATTGAACATTTTTGGATAAAAAAGGAGTATTTATGGACAAGAAAGTTAAATTTGAAGACCTTTTGGCTGTTGCTAAAAGCATGATTGAAAACGACATTACAGAAGAGAAAACAAGAAAGTTTCTTGACGGAATTAAAATTTACGGCTATATTCCTATTGCTAAAAAGTTTGAGTACGCAGAAATGATTAATGCCATGGATTTGTTTGCAGATACTGCAGACTTTCCATCTTCTTATGTTGCCGCAAAGCTTGAAGTAATTAGAAAGATGCTGGCAATTAAATATTATACAAATGTGGATGTTGAAAATGATGAAATGACATTCGCCAATTATGATATGCTTATGTCTTCTGGTCTTTATGATGTGCTTTCAAAACCATTTGAAAAAGACTACAAAAGACTGTGTGATGTAGTCCGTGACTCTATTGGCATTAGAAATATTACTGATGTTAGTAGTATGTTGGCCTCCTATAACCATAAGCAAGTCACAAAGGATATTAAGGAAATTAATAAGCTTTTTGATGACAATGAGGACTTTAAGAATGTTCTTGAGATTTTGAAGTTCAATAATCCGAATGTTAAATAAATAATTTAGAAAGGTGGCTGCTATATGATACAGGTTCGTGGTGGTGGTCTTGCTGGCAAGATTAAGATTACCAATTATGTTAAAGCCAGAATGGTTTTACAAGATACTGCTGATTATTTAGCAGCCACCTTTGCTACAAATGTAGCGAAAGAATTACAAAAAAATATTTTTTATACCGTTTATAAAAGAAGAAAAAGTATGTACTATGACAGAACAATGGAGTTCTTGAATAGCGTAAAGGTTTCTAAAAACGGTAAATACTATCAAGTACAATTTGACTATAAAAACATAGAGCCAGAAATTAGAAGAACGCATATTCCTGGAGAAAAACCAACTTTTAATGCTCATGCTGATACTTGGGGAGAAAATGAAGGAAGCCCGTTTCAGAAACAGCTTGTTGAAGTTTTGAATGACGGTTTTGAATCTGGACGTGTTAAATACGGGGCGAACAATTTTCTTGAAATGACAGAAGCGTGGATAAGAGCGAATATAGATGACGCTATGATGAACTCTGGCCAGTATAAATTACTTAATCAGTATCTTACAGATGACGAAGTTGTGCCATTTAATTCAGAATTTATGCATACTGCTGGCTTTAAAATAAGAAAAAAGTAATAAAGGAGTGATTGCACAAATATGGCTATGGACTATGTGTTGAGTCTTGCGGCAGAAGTTGGTGCCGTAGACGACAAAAGTATAAAAGCAGCACAAAAAATTGTGCAAAACTACTTTGATTCTAAAAAAATTGAACTTGATTTTACTACGAAAGCAACTGGCAAGGGGCTTGGGGCGGCAATGAAGTCCATTCAAAATGGGGTAAACGCCGCTTATGCAACCACCGTTCAAAAGATAAAAGTAGCACAAGAAGAAATTGACAAAGCATTTTCACAGGGTAGAACAGATGATGTTTTAAGACTTTCTACAAATCTAAAGCAACTTCAACTTGACCTTGAAAATGTAAAAAATACCGCTTCGCAAACTGGAATAACGCTGCGTGATGTTGGTGAAATAAATATTTCGGCGGGTAGTCTGTCCACAGAATTAAAAGCCGAAGCCTCTGTTATGAAAAATCTTGACGATGCTTTGAATAGTTTGTCTGCAGCAAAACAAAGATATTTTCAACAGCAGATGACCACAGACGGAGCATCAGAAAGGTCAAAGAACACACATCAAGAACTTACAGATATTTATAGGCAAGAATTAGTAGAAGCAGAAGAAGTTGTTAGACAGCAAATGGAAGTTGCCAAACAACACGGACTTGGCGAAAAGGCTGCTGAAAAATATACAAAGTCTATAAAGAATACAAACAGAGAGCTTGAAAAATATCAAAAAAAACAGGAAGTAGCAAAATTAAGTCAAAAAACATTTGTTGATGGTCTTAAAGATGGCATGAATATGTTTACTGGCTATCAACTTGGGCTACGAGCTGTTCAAGCAGCAGTTCAGTTATTAGCAAAAGCGCTTGATAACGCAAAGGAAATCATAAAAGAACTTAACCGTCATATGACAAATGTTCAAATGGTGGCTATGACTTCCAATGAAGAGACCGCTGAACTTGCAGATTCTTATTCAAAATTAGCTAAACGACTCGGTGCAACCACTGAAGAAATAGCAGAAGGGTCGGTAGAGTGGCTGAGGCAGGGCAAGACTCTTGAAGAAGTAGAGAGCCTTATGGAAGCAACTATGACCATGAGTAAAGTTGGCGCAATAAGTTCTGCAGAAGCAACAGAATATTTAACCTCTACGCTTAATGGTTATAAAATGTCTGCCCAAGATGCGATGAGCGTTGTTGATAAAATGTCTGCTGTTGACCTTGCTGCTGCTACAAGTGTTGAAGAACTTGCTTTGGCATTGCAGAAAACTGCAAACATGGCAAGAACAACTGGCGTTGAGCTTGATGAAATAATTGGAATGATAGCAACCGTTTCTGAAGTTACAAGACAGGCACCAGAAATTGTTGGCACAAGCTTTAAAACTCTTTTCTCCAGAATGACACAGGTTGCTGCAGGAAAAGAAATCGACGATGAAGGCGAGACCCTAAAGATTTGGGGTCTTATAGGGATAATAAATAACCCTATTAGTGAAATTTTCTCTAATGATTATATTTGTAAAATATATGCTTGAAAACCCTGTGGGAAGGGCAACAAGGACGAAGAATTATAATGTTTTAACAATATAATTCGCGTTGAACGACTAAATGAGAAAACCCCATTTATATGGGGGTGCGATAGTCTGACCTACGGTATAATCCCACAAAAAAGTCGTAGAGGGCTGGTCGAGTGTAAAGACACTCTTGGAAGAACCACCCCGCTTCCTTTGTTGGAAGTGAAATCTTATTGTCAACAGATAAGATAGTAACAAAGTGGAATGATGTTGAAACTACGCTTAATCGTGCTGGAATTGCGTTAAGAAGTTCGCAAAATGACTGGCGTGATATGTATGATGTTCTTAATGATGTTGCTGGTAAGTGGAAAGAACTTGATGATACTCAAAGAGCACAGATAGCTACCGCTCTTGGTGGTACAAGACAGAAAGAAATCGTACTTGCTTTGATGGAAAACTGGGATAGAGTAGAAAAGTATGTTAAGATTTCTGAGCAGTCTGCTGGTTCTGCTTCTGAAAAAATGCAGTATTATCTTGAAAGCGTCGAAGCAGCCACTAATAGACTAAAAGCAACATGGGAAGACTTTGTATATTCAAAAGGCACTGTTAAATTCTTAACTGGAATAATTAATCTTGCCACAAGCCTTTTAGATATTCTTAATAAAATTGGAAATTGGTTTGCCAAATTTGGGTATACATCTGAAGATTTCAAAAAAGAAGCTGACGATACACAGTCCAAAATCCAAGATAATATTGATAGAATAAACGAAATCAATGCTATGTCTTGGCAGGATAAAACCGCAAAGATTATAGAAGAGAAAAAGGCACTTGAAGAAGAAAATGCAGAACTTGAAAGAAATTTAAAACTTCAAAGAGAGAAAGAAATGTCTTCTTTGAAGAAAGAAATTTCCAAAGGGTTTGGCGCAGAAGTCACTTCTAAAGCAACTGGCGAAACAACAAGATATGACGCTGTTGATTTTGAAAAATTCCGTGGAAGTGCTCCAGTTGAAAACTATCAAATTAAAGTTCTTGGCGTAGAAGATGCTATAAAGGAATACCAAGAACTTATTAGAATGGTAGAGGAAAGCAATAGTGTCACAGAAGAGCAGCAAGAAAAAATAGATGCTGTTAATAATACCTATGAATATGCTATTGCCAAACTGAAAGCCATGAAAGAGGCATATGATAATGGCGTAGCTGGCTCAAGGGAATTAACAGATGAAGAAAGAAACTTAATTCAAATATCTGGCGACCTTATAAATGCACTAAACAATAAAAGGCAAGCCATGAATGAGGCAGAACAGGCACTTGTTAGCAATGCCAGAAAACTTATTGAGAACGAAAAAGATGCTGATAAAGCACGGGCAGCACTAACAGAGTTTGTTAAAACGGAGATAATCCTTAACAGTTCTAAACTTGACCTTTCGCAACAAATTAGTGAGCTTAAAGCAGTCGCTCAGGCTGCTGGAGCCGCAACAACTGCCATTGGCGCACTTGGAACTGTTCAATCTGTAATTAAAGGCGGTCAGCCATTTTTCCAATATAATGGAAAACTTTATCGTTCACAACAAGAGGCGCTCTCTGATTATTGGAATGATTTATCTGGGCTAACAAGACCAGGAAATTATTTCACAGACAGCACAAGTAGCTCTGGTAGTTCTGGTTCTTCTGACCCAAATGCTGGATTAAAGAAGGCTGCCCAAAATCAAATTAAGCTTCTTAATAAGATGAAAGATAAGCTTAATGACATCATTGACGACATTAATGATAAGTGGGATAAAGAAGCTGACGCTCTTGAAAAGGCAAACGACAAACTTGAACAGCAAATAGAGTATCAAAAACTTCTTGAGGCCATGGCAAAGGCCAAAACTCAAAAGAAGATGATATATAAAGATGGTAGATTCCAGTATCTTGAGGACACGGAAGCAATCTCTAAAGCCCAGTCTGACCTTGACGAGTTCTATCGTAAGAAAGACTTGCAAGACAAGAAGGACAACATAGAGGAACAGAGAAAGCTTGAACTTGGCGACCTTGAAGACCAAGTAAAATATCTTGACAAGAAGATAGATTATTGGAATGACTACATTGATAGGCTGGATACCGAGTTCGCTGCCTTTATGGACATCTTCGATGACTTTATTGAAAAGCAAAAGGCTGGTTATCTTAACGACCTTGAAGCATTAAAAAGATACGTCGAAGAAAAAGAGGCACTTGCTAAACGGTCTGCTGCTGCATCTGCTGCAGCTATGGGCGGCGGTGGATACGGTGGTTCAACAGCACAAAATCCATCTACTGGTGCTCCAGAAAAATTGCCAATCGGAACTGGTGCCGCAAATGCTGCCATTATTGGCGCAAACAGTGTTTTAAACGCACTAAATAAAAACAACAAGCCAATGCATGGCGCTGGTGGCGCAAGGGGCGCAGTAAAAAGTATGTATGCTGAAGGCACAACTCATGCCCAAGGTGGTATGTCTATTGTTGGCGAGCGTGGTGCTGAACTTCGTATCCTTAACCGTGGCGACGGGATTATCCCAGCAGACATAACAAAGAATCTTTGGAAGTGGGGAACAATAGACCCAGAAAGAATCAAAACTGGTTCTACTGGTAATGTTGAAACCTACAACATAGATGTTGACAATGTTAATCTGCCAGATGTTACAAGCCCAGAAGAATTTATTTCTGGTATCAAGAACCTTGCTTTACAAAAAGCTTATAACAGATAACTTGCGGGGTGGGGAAACCCACCCCAATATTAAAGGCAGGTGTTTTAGTGGATATAAAGAAAGAACTTATTGACTCTATTCAAATTATGATAGATGCTGCAATAGATAATCGAGTTCCTGATATACAATTTGGCATTGTTATTTCTGCTGACGACACAAACAACTGCCAAATAAAAATAAACGGAAACACACATAATATAAAATATTATGGTTCAAAGCCGACTGCCAATCAGAAGTACCCAGTATTTTTTCCAAAGGGTAGTTCTATGAGTTCGGCATTTATAGTGTCTTGAAAGGGGTGGCGATATGGCACTTGTAAGACCAGTATTAGCAACGCCACCTGCGTTTGACGCTACAAAAGAATACACATTTACATTTAGCGTTGGTAGTGGCGGCGACCAAGTTGTTGGCAATCAGCTAACAATTATTAAACAGGAAACAAACGATATTGTTTATAGAAAATCTATAACTTCGTTTGCTTTTTCTCATACAATTCCAGAAAATACTCTGGTTAATGGCGAGTATTATAGTGCGTATGTATTCACTACAAACTCTAATGGCGAAAACTCAAGTGCTTCAAATTCTGTACAGTTTTATTGCTTCTCTACGCCATCGTTTGAGTTCTATAATATGCCTGTTGATTTTGTCATTCAAAATAGTAGTTATTTATTTAGGGTAAAATATGACCAGGCTGAAGAAGAATCACTAAATTCATATATATTTAATCTTTATGACACGCAACGTATACTTATTTCAACAAGCGGCACCAAATATATTGGCTCACTGGTAAAACCTCCGAATATTGTAGAACATCAATTTGGCGGTCTTGTAGATAATTCTGCCTACTATATAGAGGCTGTTGGAAGAACTGTTAATAACACAGAAATTAAAACAGAACTTATTTCTTTTGTTGTCAAATATAGCACACCGAATATTTTTACCGTTGTTCAGCTTACGAACAATTGTCAGGGTGGTTATATTACAGTCAAGTCAAACTTAACCTCTATTGAGGGTGAATCTAATCCTTCACCACCCGTATTTGTTGATGACAATACTGCTGTTGATTTAACTGGTGATGGTTCTTATGTTATTTGGAAAGAGGGCTTTGCCATCCCAAATGACTTTACCGCATCACTGTGGGGTAAAAGTTTTAATAAGGACTCTACTATTATAACAATGAGAAGCAAACTTCTTGGCGATACTCTTACTATTAATTATAGAGAAGATGATGCCAATAAGGTATATGTTGAGTTGATAGCAGCAAAGGGAACTGCCTGTTATTATATTTATAGTGATAAAATTGACAAACCAGCACCAACAGACAAAGTACAAATTTGGTTAAGAAGAATAAGTAATCTATATGTGATAGGCGTTTATAATCTCGGAACTGGGGGTGCGTAATATTGTTTGTTTTATGTGGATATGATTTTTGTTCTGATAAAAACGCTTTAACAGAACCCCCTGTTCAGGCTACAAGATATGACGAGGTTACTCTTTCTAACGGCATTTTTGACCATTGGAATGTTAGTGAAGATGTTAGTAAGCCGTATTCTTCTGAAATTCCAACCATTTGGGACTTGCTTACTGTTATGAACGCCAACTTTAACGGCAATATCAACGCTGGTAATATCGACTATTCTTTGTCTGAAATTAATGGTTTCAAGATTAAAAGAAGAAAAACTACTGAATTTGACTGGGTTACACTTAAATATATTCCTATTAAAGACCTTGATGACCTGTCATTTGTCTTTAATGACAACCTTGCTGCTTCTGGTTATGACTATGAGTACGCTTTTGTTCCAGTAATTGGCGACATTGAAGGCGACTATATTAGTAATACTATCGGAAGTAAGTTTGAGGGCGTATTTATTTGTGACCAAGACACCATATACAAGTTTTTTGCTGGTGTTAGATACGGCACAAATCAAAAGGTTCAAAAGATTGGCGTATTTGAACCTTATGGAAGAAAATATCCTGTAATAGTTAGTAACGGATTAGTTAGTTATGAAACTGGTTCGTTGTCTGGAACAGTTCTTCCGAGCGACTACATGAAAACAAATAAGATGGATAGACTGAAAATCACAGAGGAAAAGAAAGCTTTGTTCGAGTTCCTTGTAAACAAAAAGGCAAAAATACTCAAGGATTGGAATTCCAATTCGTGGCTTCTGTGTATTACTGGCAATCCGTCTGCGGAATATGATAGTGAGTATGGTATGGGCAAAATTGATGTTTCTGCTGAATGGACAGAAGTTGGTGACCCAGAAAACCAGAAAGACCTTTATAGAAATGGAATGGTAGATGAGGTGAGTTAATGGCTAATATTATAACGCAAGCGCAGTATAATACTTCGCAGCAAACCATTAGAAACACTTACCTTAAAATAAACCTTTTAAATTTTGATTATTTGACCGTTGACTCGTTAGAGGGAAGCGTGGTTACTGGTAGTATCCAAATAAATTCAGATAGTGATATTAGAAGAACTTGTGATATTTCTCTTGTAGTAACAGACAGCTCTTTTGACGTTCAAGCTGGTGGCGAAATCTGGATTGATAAGCTCATTCAGATTTATGTTGGCGTACAAAACCTCCACACATCAGAAATTGAATGGACTAATATGGGAATATACCTAATAAATCAGCCAAGCTATCAGTATGATGCAGTAACGCATACACTTACATTTTCTGGCGTTGATTTGATGTCAAGAATGACTGGTTTAAGAAATGGATATCTTATTGGCGTAACATATAAAGTCCCTGCTGGAAATAATATTCGTGAAGTAATTATTTCTATCCTTGCGGAAAACGGATTCAAGAGATATGTTGTTTCTGAATGTTATAATAACAATGGGGACATACAAGATGTTCCATATGATATGGAATATGAAATGGGTTCTTGTTGGTATGATATACTTTCAGACCTTCGAGACATTCTGCCAAATTATCAAATTTACTTTGATGTTGATGGCGTATTCCATTATGAACCAATTCCATATACAGATTCTGAACCAATAATGATTGACGACAATATTTGGGACGAGAATGTAATTTCAGAAACGGTTAATGTTGACTTTGAATCTGTTAAAAACTCGATAGAAGTATATGGTAGAACGCACGATATTGAAAACTTTCCATCAGAAGTTGTGATAAATGGCGGGAATATCAAACTTACAATAGGAACTGTCGTACAGCTTGTAGAACATCTAATTATCGGATTTAAACTTGAACAAGATGTTACTGGAAATATTACACTTCAAGTAAATGAACTTGGGGCAAAACCGCTTATTGGATATGATGGTAAACAGATGACATCTTTAGCAAAAGATGAATATTGGGTTGCCAGATATACAAAAGATGAAAAATGGGAGTTTTTAGGACATCAACAGGCTTATGGCCGATACAAGGACGAAAACCCCAAAAGCCCATTCTACATCGGTAACCCCGCTGGAGAAATCAAACTTGTATTGTACGGCGGCGAATATGAATATATTTTTTCTGACGACCTTGCTGAACAACGAGCAAAGTTTGAAATATATCAAAGGTGTCGAATGAACGACACTATTTCAATAACCTGTGTGCCTATTTATTGGGCAGATGTAAACTGGATGGTTACTTATACGCCATTTGACAAGAAAGAACCAAAACAATATACAATTAAGTCTATTACTGTTAATCTTGACCCAAATGGAACGCAAACAATTGAATTAAGTAGTTACTATCCGTATTATCCAATTATTTAAGAAAGGAGTGGTGACCTATTTCTGCGCTTTATCAAGATTTGCAATTTACCTCGTTTCCAAACACAGTACAATCTTTTGTTACGATGCTGAATATGGCGGTTAGCGACTCTGTTGCTGTGTCTGGTTACCAAGCAGCTATGGAGGCAGGTAACACTTCTTTGGCTCAACAGTATTATAGTCAGATTGCCAATGCTGACCAAAAGTTTATAGACGCTACAAAGATGAATACACTTATGGACACCTGTGTGGCACTACAACGTTTTTATCTTACAGATATTAAGCCGTATATAGACAATAAACAAACATCTTGGCAGAATACTGTTGGCCAATTTGTATTTAAAGGAACATTTTCTACTGGAACGCAGTATCAAGTAAACAATTTTGTTATTTATACTGCTGCTGGAGAAAACAATGTTTATATCTGTATAAAGACGCCACCTGCTGGAACTCTTCCGACAAACACAACTTATTGGCGTATATTAACAATTAAGGGCGTTATGGGTGAGTCTGGCACTGGTCTTACCTTTAGATATAATTGGCAGTCTGGAACTTCTTACTATACAGAAGATGTTGCTACTTATGATAACATTGTTTGGTGTTGTTTAAAAGATAATACTGATGTTGTACCTGGTAGTGATAGTTCTGTATGGAAAATTATATACACTCCGACACAAAATGTTTATCCAGTTCAAGCACAACCACCGGCAAACATTAATACTGGAGATTTCTGGTTTCAAATTGTTGAGTAAGGGGTGGGTTAATGAGATTACAAGATATTCATTATACTGACCAACCGCTTAAAGAAGCATTTGTTAAAAAGTTTTTAGAAGGCGACCTTGCTGGGGCATTTGACATTCTTGCTAATAATAAACAACTTGATAATAAAAAGTTTATAGCGGAAGTTTTAAACTATGTAGGAACAGCATTACAAACAATACAAAATTATTATTATGAAAATGTTGAAGATTATCTTCTTGATTTAAATAACAATTTCAATATCCTAATTAATAACTTTATTAAAAAGGATAATTATAAAGATAATATTGTTTATAGTAAAAATAATTTTGTAATATACAATGGCGAAGTATATTTATATATTAACGACGCTTCCACTTCTGGGAACAAACCAGACAATACAAATTACTGGGTCTACATTGGACTTCGTGGCGATAAGGGAAATTATGGAATTGGCGTAACCATGAAATACACATGGAACGAACAAATTACATATAACCCACTTGATGTTGTATACTACAAGGGAATATATTATGTTGCTAAAAAGCAAAATACAAATATTATCCCAACAGACGACAAGGTAAACTGGGAAATCTTTTTGAAGACGAAGCCAGCTTATATAGCAACAACAAGGGCAGAGTCAATGATAGTGAGCGGTATGGTTTGGTTTGAAATATTCAATCCATACACATTCGCACAACTTGACGCTTTAAATTATACATGGACGGCCATTGACAATAAGTCATTGTCGTGGGCTGACATAGACAGAGGAGGGTTTTAATTGGCTATTACTGCTTTTTCGGCAAATGAGCAGGTAACAATGGATAATTTTAATTCCAGAATTACTGAAGCCAACAACGACATTAACGCAGTCAATAACAAAACCCAGCAGAATACAGCCGAAATTTCACAGTTAAGAGAACAAATTGGTGACCTTGGTGGCTTTTATGCTGGTAATTCAGCCCCTTCAAAAACCAATCTCCTGTGGATTGACACGGGAAATAACAACCTTTTGAAATATTATAATGGTAGCGCATGGATACCTATTAGTGCTGCTTGGGGCTAAAGGAGGTGTCTGAATGGCATTAACTGCTGGTCAGCAATGCCTTGCTGAAGACTTTATCAATTTCAAGGCAAGAGTTAAGGCTGAAATGTTAAGACGGTCATATGCTGGTTCGTTGACTGCGTATGGCAGTAGCACATATGACTACAATAATCCGCCAGCAACTGGTGGCCAAATGAAAACAGAACACATTAATAAAATCATTACGCCCATGAACGCAGTAAATACCACTGGCATGGAAGCACAAAAAGTTGGCGACCAAGCTGATTCAATACAGAGTTTAAATACAATTTTAACAAACTATGAAAACTTCCCACTGTATGGTTCTGGCACGGATTGCGCTTCAAGCTGCTCTGGCTTGTGTTCAAACACTTGCGGAAATACTTGTTCCGGCTGTGGATACGGCTGCGGCGTAGGCTGTTCTGGTAGCTGTTCTGGTGGCTGCTCTGGTGACTGTACTGGCGGTTGTGGCGGTACTTGTTCTGGCAGTTGTGGAGACGGTTGTACACAGGCGTGTGGAACCTGCAATGGATGTTCTACTAACTGCTGGGGTGGTTGTAGCGGCAATTGTTGGGGTGTAAGTAACACTGGAAGCGGCAACGGTTCTTGGGTAAAGTGAGGTTTTTATGTTAGAAAGTTTATCTTATTATGAAATAATTGCCTCATATCCAAACTGCGAACCAATTTCAACAGAAGCCCTTGGAACTGCTTTTAGAGAAAAGGATTATACTGTTGATATGGCCATTTTTTGGTTAAGTAGAATCCCATTTGCTGCAGATTTTTCTTTTGATGAGATACATAAATACTGTTCTGACATAGCAAATAAGCTGTGTAGTATTTTTGATATTGAAGAAAAATATGTAAGCATTGTGTTATATGGAATTTTTCCCAAAAACTATGCCCCACCAACGGATAAAGAACTGAATATTCTATTTCAGGAACTTGAAGATATTCAAGGCATAGATATAGACAGCAATTCTCCCATCTGGCCAGTTAAACAAATGGTCATGTATTATCTTATTAGTATGTATTCAAATAATGTTTATTATTACTATAAGGTAAAGCCATTGTTAAAACAGCTAAAAGATGGAAGAGAACAGTATGAAAAGTGGATTGCAGAAATGGCGTCCAATTTTTAAGGAGTTACGGAATTATGGATAAAAAGGTTTCTGTTACAATTGAATATGGTGAAGCTATGTATCTTGAAAGGCTTTATTTCGAGTATATGGCTTCGCTTAATATTTTAAGGTATTTGACATCTCAAGAAGGCACAAAAGAAGAATATCTTGATAGATATAATAAGTCATATGAGGAAAAATATACCGCATTTGAACTTGCCAAACAGGATGTTCTTGACAAATATAGACCAGAAGGGATGGAAGAGTATAACTACTTTATTGACTTTGATAGAGCAAAAGTAGAATATGCCGAAAAGTAATGGAAAAACGAATAGATAAAAGCTATACAGATTTTATTTCCGAAATGTATTACGACCCATCTATTGCCTTAAAGCCAAATGAAAGCCTTACAAGAAATGTCACATTTCAAGTTACGGACTTATGCGACTTAAATTGTCTCTACTGCTATCAACAGAACAAGGGCAAAAGATTTATGTCCAAGGAAACAGCAAGAAAAGCTGTTGACCTTTTGTTCAAAATGTACTATGATGACGATGGTGAATTTATAAACAAAAAGACAAAGGCTATTATCCTTGATTTTATAGGTGGAGAACCTTTGCTTGCCATTGATATTATAGATTATATTTGCACATATTTTGTTAAGAAATGTCTTGAACTAAATCATCCGTGGTTATATACATGGAGAGCGTCTATGACGACAAATGGCACACATTATTTTAGTGATGGTGTTCAAAACTTTTTGAAAAAGTTTGGTGACAATATCAGTTTTTCGATAACCATAGATGGCCCCAAAGAAATCCACGATTCTTGTCGTGTTCATAAGGATGGTAGGGGAAATTTTGACGAGGCATATGCCGCAATGAAGCACTACAATGCTAATTATAAGAGCGAGCTTGGAACCAAAGTCACAATTGCCCCAGAAAACTTAAAGGAAATAAATCGAATTGTAAATTTCTTTATAGGTGAAGGCATAAAAATCATTCATGCTAATTGTGTTTTTGAAGAAAAGTGGAACTTGGAACAGGCACGAATATTCTATAAAGAATTAAAGCTTATGGCAGATACACTTCTTAAACTAAATGATGAAACCACAGTTTCTTTGTTTACAGAAAAACATTTTGGCCCATTGCCTGAGACAGAGAATAAGCCGTATTGCGGGGGTGCTGGCAAGATGTTGGCATTTGACCCAGATGGCAGAGCATATCCATGTGTTAGATACATGGAATCATCTCTTGGTAAAGACATCGAACCACTTGTTATTGGAAGTGTAGATGGTTTATTTGTTAAAAAAGAAGAACAAAACATTAAATTAATGCTGGATTCTATCGACAGAAGAACAGAATCAGATGACGAGTGCTATTATTGCCCAATAGCATCTGGTTGCTCTTATTGCGTTGCTTATAATTATCAAAGCGGCGGTTTGCCTATTAGACGCAATAAAAACATATGTTTAATGCACAAAGCAAGGTCTTTGGCGAATGTTTATTATTGGAATAAATGGTATAAGCAGAACAATATAAAATCTACATTTTATATGCATCTTCCAAAAGAAGACGCTGTTAAAATTATTGGCGAAGACGAATATAATATGTTGGTAGAATTAAGTAAATGATAGGAGGTATAGACTTGGCTACTGAATATCGTATAAATATGAAAAGATATAATGGTACAGATTATGACATCATGTACCCAAGAACATTGATAGAACAGGTTACTGATGGTCAGAAACAAATTATTGTTGACTCTGTTTCTCTTGGAAAATCTTGGACTGGTACTGGCCCTTATACACAGGTTGTTACAATCGACGGAATTGAAAGTGACAGCAAGATTGACCTTCAACCAGATGCAAGTGTAATTAATAAGCTTGTGGAGTCTGGCACTACTGCGTTATACATTGTGAATGATAATGGTGTTGCAACTGCAGTTGCTGTTGGTGCTGCACCAAATGACGTTTTAGAAATTCAGTGTACCATTACAAAAGCTGCGGCTACGCCGCCCCGTCCCCGTGTTTCTATAAACGCGCAGAGCGGTGTAACATATGCAAATGGCATTTCTGGCATCTCCGCTGAAAAAATGGGCCTTTATGCTAAGCTTATTTCTAATAACGCATCCATCACAAACGAAACAAACGTTGTTTATATTGACGATTACGAACTTCACTATAAAGTCAGCATTGGTGACCAAGTGACGCTCGCCATGAATGGTACGGATTACGCCTTTGATGTAATTGGTTTTAACCATGATACTTTGACTACAGAAAACGCATACGGTGCCAATACAGCAACCAGCAAGGCCGGTATCACATTCCAGATGCATGACCTGTTTGCAACGACCTATGTGATGAACAGTTCTAACACAAACAGCGGCGGCTGGAAGAGTAGCGCTATGCGCACCTCGACGATGGCGACTATGAAGGGGTATCTGCCCGCAGCATGGCAGACAGCCATCAAGCCGGTCAATAAAGTTTCCGACACTGGCGGCGGTTCTTCAAGCGGTACGGAAACAGTCTCCGACAGCTGCTTCCTGCTGGCCGAAATCGAAATCTTTGGTTCCACCACCCATTCCGTTTCTGGAGAAGGAACGCAGTACGCATATTACAAGGCAGGCAACTCGAAGGTGAAGAACAAAGGTGGCTCCGCTTACGGCTGGTGGGAGCGTTCTCCTATTTCTATCAGCAGCGGTGATTTCTGTTTTGTCGCCGGCAACGGCAGCGCCGACTTTAACGCCGCCAGCTCCAGTAAGGGCCTCGCTTTTGCATTTTGCATTTAAATTTTTATTCATATTAAACTAAAAACAAATATTTAAAATAACAATTTTATCGGAAAATTTTTTCATGAAAATCATGGAAATTTGAAGCTTTATTTTTAGCCATTTTTGGCTATTTTTGAACAATTTGTTCAATATTTTCATTTTAATATAACAAGTGTTATATTAAGCAATGTCTTACTCGAATCTGTTTAAATGTCGTTTACTGTAACGATTTTATAATACTAAAGAAAAGGAGGATGCCGATGGTGGAAATTGTAATGGCTGTTCTTGGCTCTTCTGTGCTAACAGTTATTATTAATCGTGTTTTCAACATTTTGGACAGAAAGAAAGATAAACAAGACCAAATAATATCTGAAATTAATGAAGTGAAAAGCGAATTGGACAAACACATAGAAGACGATAAGAAGCATCGTGCTGATATGAGCAGGGCAAGGATTTTACGATTTTCAGACGAGTTACGTAGGGGGATTAGTCATAGCGAAGAATCTTTTAATAATATATTAGAAGATATTGACAATTATATCTCTTATTGTACCCAGCATGAATCTGTTTACATAAATTCTAAAGCGAACGCTGCAATTCGCAACATCAAAACCGTCCACGATAAATGTATTCGTGGCGAGCTGGACTTCTTATAAGGAGGAATATATATGAACGAATTTGTTACTTGGGCTGCTCTTGGCACTTATGCTGGCTGTGCTATGATGGTCACTCTTATTACCCAGTTTATTAAGCAGTTGAAGTTTATGGAGAATGTGAACTCGCAGCTTATCTCTTATGTGGTGGCTGTTCTTCTGCTCCTTGGCTCTCTTTGCTTTAGTCATTCTGGCGAGGTTGTAAATCCCGAAACCGTTATTCTTTGCTTTGTAAATGCAATTACTGTTGCGCTTGGTTCCAATGGTATTTATGATGGTGTTACTACCGGCCTTGAAAAGATTAAGAAAGAAGACGACAGTAAGTATATCCACGAGGAGGAATAATAATGGCGAAAAGAATTTATCTGTCGCCAGAACGCCGTCCAAATCCACATGGCCCATATTGGGGTTATCCTGGAGTTTATGAACACGATGTATGTTGTGAAATCGCTGAATATTGCAAAGAAGCACTTATTCGTTGCGGTTTTGAGGTTAAAATTGCAAGACCTGAAGATAGTATGGAAAAGCGTGTAGCAGAAGGCATTGCATGGGGCGCTAACTACTATATGCCGATTCATACTAATGCCGCCACAGCAAAGCCTGTTGAGGGTACTGCTCAAGGGCCAACCGTTCTTCGTTATGGCAACGAAGGCGGCGCATCTGATAGAGCTTGTAAAATGACATACAATCAGCTAATGGCGATTTATCCAAGAAATACAAAGCGTGGAGTTTATGCACAAAACGCCTTTTATGAAATTAGAATGACCCCTATGCTTTCTGTATATCCAGAAATTGCTTTCCATGATAATGGCGAAGATGCCAAATGGATTATGGAAAACAAGAAGGAAATCGGCATTGCACTTTGTAAGGGTGTCTGCCAATGGTTTGGTGTAAATTATGTCGAGCCACCAGTCACCAATCCCAATACTGGTGCTATTGAAGAGCCAACCGTTCCAAAATCTGACTATGACAAGGTTTCAGCCGAATGTACTGCTTGGAAGCAGAAATACAACTCTCTTAAAGCCGTATATGACAAGGTTTTGACTAAGATTGAAGAGCTTGTTAAAGCAACCAAATAATTAAATTGGAGGTGAGAACTATGAGAAGGGGTACTACACCAACTCTAACTTTTACACTTCCGTTTAGCACCGAAGGCATGGATGTACTGAATCTTGCTTTTTCCCAGAAAGACAGTCGAGGTCACAATATTCTTGTTTTACAAAAAACTTTAAAAGATGTAACACTTGATGAATATACCGTAACTACGACCTTAACAGAAGAGGAAACTTTAAAGCTTTCTGAAAAACTCGGCTTGTTAGAGATTCAAATGCGTTGTGGTTTTGGTGATGCTAAACTTACTTCTAACATTATTGAGGTAGAAGTAGAGAGAATATTAAAGGACGGTGTCATATGAACGAATGTAAAGGTATGAATTTTACTATGACCTTTGACCAAGTTGTTCGTATCGACAACGACAAAGGTGTAATTGAACAACTTCAAAACGATGTAAAAGAGCTACAAGAAGAAGTTGGACAGCTTAATACCGAGGTATCAGAAAATTCAAATAAACTTAGTGGAATTGAAGATGGCGCCGAACGAAATGTGATTACTGGAATTAAGGTAAATGGGGAACTTATTCAACCAGTTAATCGTATTGTTGACATTCCAATTAGTGGTGGCGTAGATATTCCAAGCTTAGATGATGCTGTTGATAATGGTGTTGGCTATGACAACGACAATAACGTCGTAGTTAAAAATCTTGATATAGACAGACTTGTTCAAGATGAGGTTAGTGAATTTGTATTAAATGGAGGAAACGCTGTTTAATACCGTTCCTACTTCTTGAAATATAAATGCATTTATATTATAAGGAGGAGTCAGCGTATGGCTGATAAAACTTTGAATGTCCGTATACAACTGCGGCATGACCTCGAAGCAAATTGGCTTGCAGTAGGGGATACTCTTGTTCCACTTGCTGGTGAAGCCTGTGTCACCATGGATGGCGAAAATAAAGGACGCTTTAAGATTGGTGATGGCACTTCTACTTGGAATCAACTGGAATATGTTGGCGGCGATAGCGAAATCCTTGCTAAAGCCGTAATGTTCGACACTGATATGGTATTTACCGAGCGGTTTGGTAGATACACTCCTACTGGTGGTAAGGTTACCATCCCTTCCAACGGCAAAAGTCTTTATGCCGTTCTGATGGACGCTTATTCTCAAGACAAGAACCCTACTGTTACACAGCCCACTGTCGGTATCACCAGCTCGACAGCTAAAGCTTACGAAGTTGGTACTTCTGTAACTCCAGCTTATTCTGGCACTTTCAATGCTGGTAAGTATGAGTATGATGCTTCTACTGGCGTTACTGCTACCGCTTGGAAGGCAACTAACAATGTTGACGCACAGGAAGTTGCTACGCAGAATGGTACTTTTACTGCTTATGTAGTACCTGATGGTGCTAACTATAAGATTACTGTTGAGGGCACTTATAGTGACGGTACTGTGCCCAAGACAGCCCTTGGTCAGAATTATCCAGATGGTCAGATTAAGGGTGGCACTAAGTCTGCTACCTCTGGTGCTATCACTGGCTATCGTAACAGCTTCTATGGCACTACCACTGACAAGACTAAGGCTACCGATAGCGCAGTTATTCGTGGCTTGGCCCAGAAGTCTGGTAGAGCGCTTGCTAACGGTAATACCATCACTGTAACTATTCCTGTTGGCGCACAGCGAGTTATCATTGCTTATCCCGCCACTCTTAGAGATGTAACTTCCATTAAGGATGTTAATGGTCTGAACGCAGATATTACTTCTGCTTTTGCTAAGACCATCGTTTCTGTTGAGGGTGCTGCTGGCTATACTGCTATTGACTATAAGGTTTATACGCAGGATTTTGCCACCGCAAATGATACCGCCAACACTTACTCTGTAACTATTTAAGGAAGGAAAGGAGGATATAAATTATGGCTATTTCTAATCTGCCCAAACTTAATTTTAGTGTTCCTTTTGCGATGACCGCAGCCCTTCCTCTTGAGTACAACGCTTATTTTAGCACTCTTGCTGAAGCACAGGCTGCTGCTCAAACTGCTGAAGCCCCTGGCTCCACTAATACGGTTTATTATTTCGGTCAGAAGATTGTTGTTGTAACAGATTCTTCTGCCGACCTCTATATTATTCAGCCAGACAAGACCCTTAAAGAAGCTGGCGCTATCCCCGTTGGCGATGGAAAGTCTATTACAGTTTCCGATGCTGGCGTAATTGGCCTTGTTGGATTTGAAGCCGCCACCGCCAATCAGCAGCCAAGAAAGAAATCTGATGGGACGATTGAGTGGTACACCCCTGATACTTCCACTGTTGCTGGGTTGCAGGAAACTGTTGGTCAGCACACCACCCAGATTGCAGGTCTTGAGGGCGATGTAGCCACCATTAATGGACAGATTGAAACCATTAATGGTACTCTTGAAACTAAGGCAAACTCTGCTGATGTTTATACCAAGACTGAGACTGACAACAAGATTAAATCCGCCATTTCTGCTGTTTATAAGCCCGCTGGCTCTGTTGCGTTTGCCAGTCTCCCCGAACCCTCTGCTGATGTTCTTGGTAATGTTTACAATGTAACCAATGCGTTTACTACCAATGACAAGTTTGTAGAGGGCGCTGGTAAGAAGTATCCTGCTGGTACTAATGTTGCCATTGTTTCCCCTGAAACTGACGTATATAAATACGATGTGCTTTCTGGCGACATTGACCTTAGCGATTATCTGACTTCCGAACAGATTGCTACAACCTATGCTACTAAGGATAGCTTGACTACTGGTCTTGCTGGTAAGGTAGACAAGGTTGAAGGCTCTCGTCTGATGACTAATGCCGAAGGCACTAAGCTTGCTGGAATTGCTGATGGGGCACAAGTCAATGTAATTGATAAGGTTTCTGCCGAATTTACTATCGGTGAAGGCAAAGAGCTTGGTGTTGCCGCCATCGAGATGGCAAAGGTAACTGGCCTTGCTGATGCTCTTGGCAATAAGGTAGATAAGGAAGTTGGTAAGGGTCTTTCTTCTAACGACTTTACTGATGCGTTGCTTAATAAGCTTAATGCTATTGCTGATGGCGCACAGGTAAATGTTATTGACTCTGTAAGCGACGAGTTTGAGGTTTCTGCTGATAAGCAGCTTTCCGTAAAGGCCATTGCTTCTGAAAAGATTACTGGTCTTCAGGGCGCACTCGATACTAAGCTTGAACAGGTAAAAGTTGCTGGTACTGCACTTACCATTACAGATAAGGCTGTTGACATTCCTGCCGCTACCGCAGCCCTTCTTGGTGTTGTTAAGGCAGACGATGTTACTATTGGTTCTGCTGATGGCGTTATTTCTGTTAAGGCTGTTAGTACAGACCTGTTCCAGCAGGGCACTGATACCCTCATTTGGAATGGCGGTACTGCTCAAGGATAATTAGTTTATAATGTGGGTGGTCAATTATTTGGCCACCCTTTCTTTCATTAGAAAGGATGATTTAAATGGCTACTAAAGATTTGAAAGCTCGTCTTAAACTTAAATATGACCTTTATGCCAACTGGATTACTAACGACCCCGTACTTCTGGCTGGCGAGGCTGCCATAGCTGTTGTTCCTGCTGATACTGGCGCTGTTGTGCAGGAACCATGTGTTCTTATTAAAATTGGTGATGGCACCAAGAAATTCAGTCAGCTTCCTTTTGTAAGTGGCCTTGCTGCCGATGTTTATACTTGGGCTAAAGCAGCGACCAAGCCTACTTATACTGCTGAAGAAATTTCCGGTCTTGATGCTTATATTAGTGGCAAGGTGCAGGATACTAATACCACCTATAAGATTGAAGTTGATTCTACTAATCCGAGAAAGTTCCAGCTTTACAAACATGAACTGTCTGAAGCTCCTGGCACATGGACTGCTGTTGGTGAACCTATCACCATTCCTGTTAGCACCCTTACTACTGGCACTACAAACGGCACAGTAAAATTCAATGGCGAAGATGTTGCGGTTGCTGGTCTTAAAGATGCAGCTTATACAGAAGTTGCTACTTTGAACGCCACCGCACAGGGCTATGCCGACGCTGTTCTTGGTACAGAAGGTGATGCTTCCACCGAAAATACCGTGTATGGCGCTAAAAAGGCTGCTGCCGAGGCGTTGGCTGCTGCTAACGCCAAGGTTGCTTCTGTGGCTGCTACCGCAAATAAAGGCATCGAAATTGGTGGAACTGCTACTGCCCCAACTGTTGGCATTAAGCTTGACCCCGCTGCTGGTAATGCTGCTACTCTTAGTGCTGCCGGTCTGAAAGTTACTGTTCCTGCCGCAGCAGAGTATACTATTGCTAAAAAGGCTGATTCTGGTGATTATGCAGCCATCTATCAGCTCACAAAAGATGGAACTCCTGTTGGCGTAGATATTAACATTCCAAAGGATATGGTTGTCCAGTCTGGTGCGGTTGTTAAGAATCCTGCTGGTCAGCCCGCTGGCACTTATATCGTTCTGACGCTTGCTAATGCTACCAGCGACAAACTTTATATCAATGTTGATAGCCTTATTGAATATGTCACTGGCGGTACTCCTGCAGATGGCATTATTACCACTTCTGTTAGTGATGACTTTGTTCTGACCGCCACCATCAATAATGGCTCTATTACCAAAGAGAAACTCGTTACCGCTGTTCAGACTTCTCTTGGCAAGGCAGATTCTGCTCTTCAGAAGGCAGACATCACGACTGGCACCGCAAACGGTAACATTTCTGTTGGCGGCACGGATGTTCCTGTTGCTGGATTGAAAGACGCAGCATATGCCACCGTAGCTTCTATCAATACGACTGCAAAAGGATACGCTGATGCTGTTCTTGGCACCGCTGCTGATGACGCAAGCAAGAACACTGTTTATGGTGTAAAGGCTTCTGTTACTGCTCTTACTGGTGTTGTAAACAACAAGATTGATGCAACTTCTGTTAGTCAGATTGGTAAGACTGGTAATATCAACGATATTATTCAGACCGAGGGAGACTATGTTGTGTTCGATTGCGGTAATTCTTCTACAAGAGTTGGCGCTTTGTAATTTGGAATAAGAATATATGATACAATACGCCCACAATCGTGGGCGTATTGTGTAAGAATAGGAGGCTGCTTATGGCGACAAAAACTTTAGCATCACGAATAAAAATGAAACGTGACACAAGCGCCAATTGGAATACCAATAATCCTATATTGCTTAATGGTGAAATTATCATCGTTGATACAGAGGCTGGCGAAACAAGATATAAAATTGGTGATGGAGTTAAGACCTATTCGCAGCTTCCATTCCAAGATGAATATATAAGAAATCTTATAGCCAATAAGCTTGACAAAACAGCTACTGCCGCAGATTCTTCCAAACTAAACGGGCAGGAAGCATCTCATTACGCAGTTAACAGTGATGTGGTACATAAAGCCGGAACAGAAACTATTACTGGCAACAAGACATTTTCTGGAACCGTTTCCGCACAAACGCCAGCATCAAATGCCAATAACACATTGGTGGCTACAACAGCCTTTGTTAAAACCGCACTATCTTCTGTTGGTGGTGTTGATATAAATTTAAATGCAAATCAACCAAGTGGCCAGTCTACTGGTGACTTTTGGTATCAAATAACTACCGCTTAATGGAGGTGGAATAGAATGTATATTACTTCTGACTGCAAATTTTTTGATAAAGCTACTGCTGCTGGTGAAAGCAAGTTTCAGATTGTAAACGGCAACAAGGGTTCTATGGTTATCGTGGAAGTTAGTGGCGGCACTGGATGTGAAGTAGCAATTCAAGGAAGAATTTTGCCTGGTGTTGGTGAGTGGCGCAATGTTGCCCTTGTTAATATGTCTACTTTAGAAGTCGCAAAAACCATGACAGAAAATGGAATCTATTCTGGCAATGTGAACGGTCTTTGTGATATTAGGGCAAACATCGTTAAGTATGGCTCTGGTGAAGTAACCGTTTATGGCAAAGTTGGCTACGATTACGGCGCTTAATATAACAAAATGGTGAAGCATTTAGCTTCACCATTTTTTACATCTTAATAGTTTGTGATATTACGAATATGACCATCTGTGTTATAATGTTCCATTTTTGTTGCACCACAAATGGCGCACCTATACGTTGTCCCCGTAGTTGACACAGTTACTGGAACCCATTGATGACAACAATTTATGTTGTTGGTTTTCAACGAATCGTCGAAGCAATCACAGTGGTCAACCCATGGAGCATTTACACGTTTACATCTTGGACAAATCCATCCCTCTAACATATTTTACACTCCAATCCCAGTACTGCCAAAACCTCCCATTCCACGGTCAGTTTCGTCAAGTTCGTCTACAACTTCCATATTGGTGTCATAAACTGGCAAAATGATAAGCTGTGCAATTCTATCGCCATTTTTTACAATACGAACTTCATCACTATCGTTATAAAGCGGCACAATTACTTCATTACGATACGAACTATCCAGAACTCCAACACAGTTAGCTGGGCGTAAACCTTGCTTTGTAGATAGCCCGCTTCTTGCAAAAATACCACCAAAATAACCATTTGGAACGGCTATTGCAAGTCCAGTACCAATTTTAATGGTTTTGCCAACAGGAATACTTATACTATCGGAATCAAGACAGGCTGCCAAATCCCAACCAGCGTCATATGGAAATGCCTTTTTAGGAATTACGGCATTTTCTTTAAGTTTTTTAATTTTTACACTTTCCATTTTATATTTTGCTTTCCTTATCTTAATATTTTCCACATGGGAAAAATTCTGTACATTTACCATTACGATATTCACACAATGGCACTAAAAACTCTTTAAACTCTGGGTTAGTTTTTAGAACTTCTTCTACTATCATTCCCATAACTTTTCTTGTAACTGGGTCTGCTTGCGCACAAAGGCGCTTATGTGCCATATAAATCAATTCCTGTGCGTTTACAGACATTATATGGCTAACCATAGCGTCCTGCCTTGCAGCATTTCTATCGTAATTGTCCTGCCTGTCATTACGCTGTGACTGTACATAATGGTTTACGCCCATTGAGTGACGCACAAAATGAACACTGCAGAAGTATGGAACTGTCATACGAATACCAAACCAAAGCTCTCTAATTGGGCTGTGTTCAGCGGCAAGGATTTTTCTTTTCCATTCTTCCGTTGGCATCTGCGCCGTCTTTTTCCCAATTGTGTTTAGGGTGCAGGTTTTACACCACAGCCAATCTTCATCGGTTGGGTGTTTTAGAACCTCTACTTTGATTTCATCAAGCATCTTTCAGCGCTTCCTCCAAAACATTCATGGTTTGCCGAACTGCGTTTTCATAATTTGCCATGTTGAACACTTCCGACGGTTTAATTGTGCAAAATTCGATTTCCGTACACTTACCATTTTCAATAGACATTTCGCAAGCCTTATTAAAATATTCACGAAGTCTTGCTGCGTCAACAGTAACATTCCCATTAGAAAAATCATTTACATAAACAACTATGTTATTATTCATTTTAAACTCCATTTTATATCTTTATTTGGTATTAGTTTTTATATGTTTTCTTTAATATACAGTCCACAATGGCAATATCCCTCTTTTTTCTCTTTAAATTCCTTACACATACATTTTGTATCATTGTTCTTTTCTAATTTACATGGGCAATATCCATTGTTTTTATCGAGAGCATCCAAAATCTTATCAACAATCTGTTTGTCCTGATTATATGTGATTTTTAACATATTTCCTCTGCATATTGATTGTTACTTGCAAGATTTATCCCAAGAATTTCATCATAATGCCCTTTTTGATTTGGTACATATCTTCCAAATTTTATGATTATATTCTTAAAATTCATCATTTTGTCTATTTGTTCACAAATTTCTCGCCTGTCGTATCCAGTATAAATCACAAATGTATCCAACATTTCATTTTGTCTAAAATAATTAATTAATCCATAAATTTCATCAAATTGTTTGAATGGCTCAAGCCCGCCCACAACAATTGCTTTACTTATTTTATTTTTTACATAGGCATTAAGCAAAGAAGAATAGGAAAATTCTTTTATAGGAATATTGATTATGTTGTTATTTTGACAAATTTTTTCAGAAAATCCACCATCGTGACAACACTTCCAATCACAAAAGGAAGAAATAAGGAACATTGATGGAAGACGATAGTTTATAAAGTCTTCCATAACAATGCCTCTTAATCTAATAGAATTACATAATTGTGTCATTATTCAATATGTTATACCACTTTCGACAATTAAACTCTTTCTTTCTAATTTTTTGATATCCACTAATAGGCACATAAAACCCAACGACTCTTGCGTACTTATCCGCTTCTGGTTTCCCACAAATTGGACAACTTTTAGTGCCAATAAATGCGTGCTTGTCTTCGCATACGGAAATTTTTGTGGTAAAGGCAAAATAAATCACGCCTTTTGAAGCGACATAATTAAGCATATCCCATGCCACATCACGATTGGGGAATCTATTTTCGATGTCAATATGAGCAATGCACCCGCCGCCACATTTTTTATCAAACAGGTTACCAAGACGGCATTTTTCTTGAATAGTACACTTTTCTGTAAGCGGAATCCATTGATTACTATAAATGAAATATTTATCATTTTCGTAAATCAAATTATCAGCTTGACAAATTACGCCAGCGCAATTCTCTGCAGGAATCATCTCAATATTAAATGTAAAATCACACTCAAAATGGTCTTTAACATCATTCATTGTGTCAAGGATAGCTGTGGCAAACTCAACAGCTTCATCAGTGTAGAACTTATTGCCAAATTCATCTGTTCCAATAAGCCCGAACATATCCATGACCTCGTACATTCCAATCACTTATTCTTTTGTTACCAAAAGGGCTGACTATTTCTTATATATGCTTCGTAGCATACATACATTCATTTCAAAATGCGTATCAATAGCATTTTTACTCTCCTATACGGAGATAGTCGATACAGGGGTTTTACATCATCATCATCATTTTAGTTTTCTAATTGGGTAAACATATCCATTTAAGATATATTTTTTACATTTTCCATTATTAATATTTCGTATTGTGACTTCAGATACTCCATATTTATTTGCTATGTAATTTATGGAGTTATCGCCTTGAAGCATTTTATGTATTTCACAAATAACATCAATATCAATAAATTTTTTGTTGGACTTATTCCTTTTGTCATTTTCTTCTCGTAATGGATAGTTTAACATATTATTATGATAATATGTTCCATTGTTTATGCCAGTTATTCTTGGTCTACTTATATTATATTTTGTAGCAATATCTGATAGACATAGTTCAGAGTGTAAAATGTCTTGAACAATGTTGCTTACAGTGTCGTTACTTAAATCTTTTAATCTTTTACTTCTTAAAGGATAAACCTCATTAACAACAAAATAAATTTTTCCATTATTAATTTCTGACACTTGCGAACAACATACATGATACTTATTGGAAATATCCTTTATGCTTAAATCTAATTCATATTTTAAGCTGTACCTAATTTGTTTTAGCGTCTCGTATGAATATTTTGTATTAGTGTTCCTTAATGGATAAGAAAATCTTTCATCCCTATATCTTTCTCCATTATTTATTGCAGATATTACCTCTTGCGAACAATTAAATTTTTTTGCAATATTTGTAAAAGTTTTTGTTGTACTTGAAATCTCACTAATACATTTAAGCAAAGTATCTTTATCAAAGATTGAGCTTGGATGTTCTGTGCCACAACCAGCGCCCTTACCGCCTATTGCGACATTGTAGCCATTAGGCACTCTTGAATTATAATAATTTATCCAATAAATTTCACGCTCGTCATAATTTTCTATCTGATATTCCAAGATTTCATAATGAAATTTGTCTACTCCATATTTCGCCATCGCTTTATGGATAATTTGAACTTCATTATTTGTTTTTGCCTCATATTTAGCATTATAAATATGCGACAGCCACCTTTCGGCAGCATTTTTTGACTGCCCTATATAAACTTTTTCATTTACAGAATTTTTGATGATGTATATATCTTTTTTCATATAACCTCCCACGAGATTACCTTAAATGTGTGTACGACTCACAATAAGGCTTCCTCGTTAGCCACTCGTGTGACCCCAACGATAATTGGGAAAAATGTATTCGGCATTATTACATACCGCCAATAGTACAAAATTGTTTGGCAAGTTCAACGGCGCCATCTTGATAATTGGGAAGAAGTCCTTTTTCAATATTTCGTTTTAAGATATGACGCATACTGTAAAGCGCCTTACAATCAAGAAGCGTTCTGTCTCGAAGGATTTCAAGATATTTTTTCTTATTTAGCTTAGATTCATAGGCAATTCTAACAAGATTGATTGTGCTTACACGACAAGAACCAACAGAAAGTGCTGTACCACCAATAGAGTTAATAAAAGCATCAAGCTTAGTAGTCTCACTAAGAAGTCTACAACAATTAGATAGAATACCAACATTGTCACTAACAAAGAAATTGCTGTCTGACCATTTCATATTATGGTCGGAAGCCCAGTGAGCAAATTCTTCGTCGCCAAATTTGTTATCCTTATAAAAAAGAGAGAATGTCAAAACTGGAAAAGTGAACATATTGGTGCTTCTTGTTTCACTTACAACATCCATAAATACCTTTTGTACTTCAATGATTTCCTCTATTTGGTCGATAGCAAATGAACCATCTGGGAACTCCATTCCGCCAAAAAGCGCCTCAAGATAAGGTCTATCAAAAATAGAAACGTTTGTGAACGCACATTGATCTATACGCATAAACGGCTGATTTAGTCTATAAATAAATTTTTGGAAATTTTGACGAAGATATGTGTCTGGGTCTTTAAGAAAATATCCATTATTTACATCATTCTTCCAAAAATAGTATGCCCATACAATGACATTTGGCAGACCGCAAGCACCGCTCTGTCTGTTAGAAAGGAAGCTAATAAATTCAATAACATCGTCAAAATATGTCGTAAGATGTTTTGGGGGCTGATTGTTATATCCTTCAATAAAAAATAGACCCTCTGTGGCAAGTCTTGTCAAATCCTGTGCCCAGCAATTGTGCGTCAAAACATTGCCATTCAATGTAAACGAACCACTATACTCCGTAACAGCACAATACACTGTCTCTATTCGCTCTGTTTCCTCAACAGACTCAACAATCCAACTTCTTTCTCTGGTAACTTTATCTTTGTTTTTATTCCACTTTTCAATGTGTGTGGGTCGAATAAAAAAGTCATCACGAAGATAAGCACGAGAGATTGCCATATAATATACACGGCCAACTTTATTTGTCAGGTTGCTAATTCTATCTTGATATTTTATTTCATTAACAGGCATACCAAGAACGCACAACACATTTTGAACAAATTTCAATATATTAATATCTGTTGAGCTTACAGTACAGCGTCCACGAACATCAATACAGCCATCAGCAGCAAAGAATCCAGACAGCCAGCCGTATAAGTACCCAGCATCTTCCGACAAACTTGGAAGCTCACAAAAGTATTTTGGAACGCCAAGAACTGTCTTTTCTTTGTCGTTTCCTGTCACAGTTGCAGGTGTGAAATAAGGCAAAAGAGCCTGTTTATCGCCACAAAAATTCGCTCTTCTGTGGATACCCTTATCTCCATCACCCGTGAAAAACCCATGAGCAACACCGAACGGAGAAGGTTTTGCCACAGACCAAACATTTGAAGTATTAAATGGTATTTTGTCGCCAGCACAAAGCTCGTCGGTTGTTTTTTCAACAAAGCCATTATTTTCTCTAACAAACCAACGATGATTTCCGGTAACAAAAATCTCTTTTTTGTTCCCAGAGTTTGTAATTGTCAACTTTTTTAACGGCTGAACGCCAAATTCCTCAACAGTGGCGTTTTCCCAACCATGATAGCGATTTAAAACTTGAATTTCACTTCCGACAAGCGACGCAAGTGACTTAACACCATCTTTGGTCATAATCTCTGTTTCGCCACTAAAACAATATGGGAAATAAGAGGCAGTTGCGCTATCATTAAGATAAAAACCTTTGCTAAATTCCTGTTCAAGCCATTGTTTAGCAGTTCTTAAACCCCATTTTTTCTTTATTTCCATAAAGATTTTATTAAGGCCAAACAACTTGTCTTCGCTTTTTCCTTTTTCTGTCATAAAAGAGCGAATATCTTTATGCCTTGCATTTGCATTGGGGTCAATTGTTGCGTCGGCAACAGTATCTTGACCAACAAACTTATTTAAAAATTCAGAAAAATCAAGCTGGCTTGGATGAACACCGTTCAACAGCTCAAAGTCTTCGCCATACTTCTTTCTAAGTTCATCAAGGCATCTTTCAAAATCTTTTGATAACTGAAGTTCGATGTTCATATTTATACCCTTTCATTTATCCATTTAGAAGAATCAACAAAATTCATTAAATTACCGTCAACTTCAAGCCAAGGAACCTCTTTTAAACCCTTAGACAACATAACATCAACATCTTCAACAACGCTATATTCCATATGGGCATCTGCAAGTTTCTTTTTTAGAATATTGCACTTTGGACACCCAGTGGAGTACAAAATAATATTCAAATATTATTCCTCCAATTCAATATAATCAACACAGCCACAGCTATTACATACAAGTTTAATTGTTTTTTCGTCAACTATAAAAAAATCGACATCATCTGAATCGCAAAGAATACACGACGCTTCAAAATCAAACAAGTCGCTTACAATCATCTCAAACCCCCATTTCTTGTAAATTTTTATTGTTGTAATCGTATTATATCACCATATTCTGTAAAAATCAATACCCTAAATGTTAATTTTTTGTAAATTGTATGTATTAGGCTGGAAATAACTGTAAATTCTACATTTCCTTGACAAATCCGTTTATATATGCTATAATACCAGCAG
>UMAM01019513.1_pt1 | contig 30703 bp, 29 predicted proteins | sample 1963711 | NCBI WGS metagenome assembly UMAM01 (sample SAMEA4835916, study PRJEB28245) | human gut metagenome | biome: gut microbiome; material: fecal sample | place: Denmark | collected 2008
TAAAATTCAAAAAGAAACCATTCAAGAAGAAAATCAAGAAATTTATTACTTTTCTTGTGAAGCAAGTACAGAAGAAGAAGCAAAAGCTGCTTTGCTTTCTTATTTAGCCAATCAAACCAAAAAAGAAGAAATAAAACGACCGGATATTGAAGGAATAGAAGTATTTTTAGGCTTACTTTGTCCCATTATATTCATTTTATTAGCAGTTTATAGTTTTATTTCTTGGTCTTTTCTTTTTAAACCAATTTATTTTATTGTTACGCTTTTATTGATTGTGCTTTTCTTTTTAAAACCATTTATTTTATTAAGTATCAAAATGTATCAAAAATTTGCTCCATTGCAATTGCGAAAATCTTGTCGTTTTACACCAAGTTGTTCTGAATATATGACATTAGCAATTAAAAAATATGGAGTATGGAAAGGAACAATCAAAGGAATTCGACGTTTGGCGAAATGTCATTATCCCAATGGTGGGAAAGATTATCCTTAAGGGTATTACTTTTGTTTTTCAAAAGTGAATACAAAAACAAAATAAAGAAAGGAGGGGAAGGAAAATGACTAAATATAAAACAGTTGCTTTAGGTCATTTAGAAGGAAAATCAGGTGTCAATGCTGATAAGGTTTTAGCTCCTGTTGCTTTAAAAATCCAAGATGAAGCACAAGGCGGATGGGAATTTATAAATATGTATAACATGCCAATTTGGGTTAAACCAGGATGTATTGCAGGTCTATTTGGAAATAAAGGCGGAACAGATTATTTCTATATGTTAGTATTTAAAAAAGAAGACTAAAAAAGATGATGATGAATTCTTAATGAAAAGGGTAAATTATGAAAACAGGAATGATTTGAGATCATACCTGTTTTATTTTTTATAGAATTATAAAAAACCGATAAATACGATTAAACTAAAAATAATTACTATTTACATTTTTTGAATTTGTTTAATAAAATATAAATACCTATTAAAACTATAATAGTAACAATAAGAATTAGATACATGGTTGATAGGCTTACTTGATTGCCAAAGAAATATAAATTACAATCTAAAGAATCCTTTAGTTTTTCTATAACATTTACTGAAACGCCCTGATTTTGCATTTCACTAAGAGCACCTTGCATAGCATGATTTCGAATCAGCGAAGTACCATAAGTTCCTGGTAAAAATAAGATTACTTTCTGAAGACCTGCACTAAAAGAGGAGATAGGCATATATGCACCACAAATAAAACCATATCCTGCACTAATGATTGTACCTACTGCTGAGATTTGTCCTTGAGATGATAAAAAAAAGTTAATAATTGAAGAGAGTGCTGTTCCAAATAAAACTAAAAGTATAATATCAAAAAATAAAAAGAGCACATCCATAAACGATAGATACCAACCGACAATAGCCATATAAATCAGACAAATTCCCATTGCAGCAAAGCAAATAATGAGTGTGGAAATAAGGGTGGCAATATAATAACTTAAAGAAAGTGTTGAAGATTTGACCGGAGATATTTTTAAATCTTTTATTGTATTAGTCGTCTTATCCTGAACCATTAAAAAATTGGAGCAAAAAGCAATTGTTACACAAGAAACGGCAAGAATTGAAGACATAACTTGTCCACCAACTAATCCATTAATTAATTTTTCTGATAGGTTTATTCCTTCTGGTAAACTAGATGTAAAAATATCCCGATATACGTTTCCCAAAAAAGTTAAATAAAGAACAAGCAAAATAACTGGAGTTATCAAAGAAGTAAAAAACATACCTTTATCTTTAAAAAATAATTTAATATTTCTTTTGATAAGTTTCAAAAGCGTACTCATTTTTCTAAGCCTCCTACTAATGTTTTTCCTGTGACTGCAAGAAAAACATCATCCATTTTTCCTTTTGTTATCTCATAATCAACAAATAATTGTGGATGATTTAAGATTAGTTCAGTAGCCATCTTAGTATTTGAAACAGAAAGACGGTATCCGTTTTTTATTTTTTCATATTCTAGATTGAGTTCTTTTATTGCCTCTTTTTGAACGTTATAGAGGGTGATGTAATCTTTACTATAAATATTTTTTAGTTCAAGTGGAGTTCCTTCTGCAGCTATTTTTCCTTCATCAATAATTACAACATAATCTGCTTCAGCAGCTTCTTCCATATAATGTGTGGTTAAAAACACAGTCATTTTTTCATTTTTACGAAAACTTGATATGACATTCCAAAGAGTTTTACGAGTTTGCGGGTCAAGTCCAGTGGTTGGCTCATCAAGAATTAGAATTTTAGGCTGATGAAATAAAGCTCTTGCAATATCAATTTTTCGACGTTGACCTCCAGATAATTTACCAACTTTTCTCTTTAATAAATTTTCAAAATCAAGAATTTTAGCAAGTTTTGCAAGTCTTTGTTTAAATTCTGTCCCAATAATGCCATACAAAGCTGCACGACTTTCTAGATTATCATAAACCGAAAGTGCAGAATCTAAAACAGAGGTTTGAAACACGACGCCAAGATCGCGTTTGACAACATCAATATCTTTGTCTAAATCATGTTCATTGATAAAAATGGTTCCTTCATCTTTTGAAAGTTGACCACACATGATATTAATTGTAGTTGATTTTCCCGCACCATTAATGCCAAGAAAAGCAAATAATTCTCCCTCTTTTACACAAAAACTTAAATCTTGAACTGCTTTTACATTCCCAAAACTTTTACTTAGATGCTTGATTTGAATAATATTACGCATATTTTTACCTCCTACATGATTGTTTTTTTATTTACAAAACAACTCCAATTTTAATGATAATCAATATTAATGACTGGAGAATATTTGTCGTCTAATTCTTTAATTTTATCTTTAATGTAGGATACATAATCATTTTTTTCAGTGGTGCTGAATTGATAAGGAATAGATAAATCAAAAATGACATTTACATTTTTTTCTCCTTGCGTAATTCTTAAATCATGAAAAGATACATCTTTTTTTGTTTCAGCAATAATTTTTTCTAAATAATGATGCAAATTTTGGACTTCTTCATTATCTGTAGAGATAGGATCCATATGAATGACCATGTGAATAAAAAGTTCATCTTCAATCTTTTTTTCTAAAGCATCGATTAATTCATGGATTTTTATGATATTTTCTTTATCCGAAACTTCAACATGAATAGAAGCCATTTTTCTTCCGGGCCCATAATCATGAACCATTAAATCGTGAGTTCCTAAAATATCTTTTTCTTGTAAAATGATATGTTGTATTTCTTGCACTAATTCATCACTAGCTTTCGTTCCTAATAGTGTCCCACTCGTTTCTATCATTAATTTTATACCATTATAAATGATTAACAAAGAAATTAAAATTCCTACAAATCCATCAATAGAAAAAGAAACATATTGGCCTATAATTAAAGATACAATGACTAAAGATGTGGTAAAAACATCACTTAAACAATCAAAAGCAGTGGCTTTTAACATTAAAGAATTAATTTTTTTACTAAGATAGCGATTATAAAAATACATCCATAATTTCAATAAAATGGATATGCCAAGTAGAAGAATTAAAAGGAGATTAAATGTAGTAGGCTCTTGTTTTTCAATCAGCTTAGTAATGGAAGAAATTAAAAATTGTCCACCCATAAAGATAATAATAAAAGAAACAATCAAAGAAGCAATGTATTCAATTCGACCATGCCCATAAGGATGTTCTTTATCAGGCTTTTTATTGCTAAGTTTTGCACTAAATAAACCAATAATAGATGAGCCCGAATCAGATAAATTATTAAAAGCATCGGATAAAACGCTGATACTTTTCATGATAAGTCCAATAACTAATTTTAATAAAAATAAAATCAAATTACAGATAATACCTAAAACTCCACCTAAAATGATATAAGATTGGCGTACTTTTTTATTTTGAACCTCTTCAGGGTTTTTAATAAACTTTTTAATTAAAAATCGAATCATAATTTTCCCCTCACTTTATTTATTATATAATAAATTTGAAAAAAAGTTTAGATTCAAAATAGGATATGATACAATATAAAAAAATAGGGGGATTGACAGAGTGAAAAAAATGTTGAATATTTTACTTTCATCCATTGCTGCAGGAATATGCATTGGTATTGGTGGAACAGTTTATCTCTCTGTAGTAGGATTGAATAAAATTGTGGCATCTTGTCTGTTTGCTTTAGGATTATTTACCATTATTTGTTATCAATTTTTTTTATTTACAGGGAAAGTTGGCTATATATTTGAAAATAAAGCGAAATATCTAATTGATTTATTAATGATTTGGATTGGAAATTTTTTAGGAACAGCTTTAGTTGGTATTTTGTTTCGACAAACACGATTTTTTACTCCAGAAATTCAACAAACAGTCAGCAATTTAATTCTTTTAAAACAAAATGATTCTGTATGGAGTATATTGATTTTATCTATTTTTTGTGGAATGTTAATGTATATAGCAGTAAATACTCAAAGAAAAGAAAATGTTGCTCCTGTTTTTAAATTAATAGCTATCTTTTTTTGTGTCATGGTCTTTATTTTATGTGGATTTGAACACGTCGTTGCCAATATGTATTACTTAGTGGCATCAGGAAATTGGAGTTTTAAAATCGTAGGATATCTTTTATTGATGACTCTTGGAAATGGAATCGGTTCTTTAACAATATGGTTTTTTGAACATCAAAAAATAAAGGCAAACAACAAAGAATAAAGTAAAAGGGACACTTCTTTATTAAAAAGTGTCCCTATTTACATTTATAAGCATTTAAACTCGTTTTTATCGTCTTTTTATTTTTTATGCCAATGAGTAAATAATATTTAATTTCCTAGAAAAATTTGAATTTGATAATTCCATTGTAATATTCCTGAAATCACAATGATTTGTACGACAAATTGAGGATTAATTTGATATTTTGTTTGTGCCAAGTTTATTAAATCATTTATGGTTTGTTCTTTATTTTTATCCATACAATTAGCACAAAGATAATTTCCCTTTGGCAAAATTTTTAAACCATCAATCATTACATAATCTTTACAAAGTGCAAACAATCTTGATTGATTGTTTTCTGTATAAATACCAGCTAAATCTTCAAAGGTAAACTTACTTTTTAAATCTAGTTTTATTTTTTCATAAAAATGTTGTAAATAATTCCAAAGATTATCGATAGTAGGAGTTTGTAGTGTATCAGAAAGTAATATTACCCGTTGAGGGAAAGATTGAATAAAAGTGCCATTAATGTTTTGTTTTTCTTGTAATTTCTTTTCATAATCTTTTTTAGCTAATTGAATTTTTGCTTTGCTTTGGGTAAGTGATGCGATTTTTTCATCTGCTTTTTTTTCGGCTTGAGATAAAAAGGCTACAATTTTTTCTAAGTCATCATATTCTAATACTTGCTTAATTTGACTTAAAGGTAGGTCCATCATTTGTAAAGCTTTAATCGTATTTAATCGCACTAAATCTTCATCAGAATAATATCGATATTTTGTCCATTCTTCTTTTTTTGATGGGTGAACCAAACCAATGCGATCATAATGTCGTAATGTTTCACTCGTCATAGAAACAATTTGAGCTGCTTCTCCAATCGTATATAATTTTTTCATTTTTTTTATTTCTCCTGTTGACTTTTGTGTTACACAAAGGTTTAAAATCAGTTTAGCAGATGGACATTGAAATGTCAAAGAAATAAAAAAGGAGGAAAAAAGATGATAGAATTAAAAAATGTCTGCAAACAATATAAAAAAACAACAGCTTTAAAAAATTTAAATTTAACCATTGAACAACCAGGAATTTATTGTCTTCTTGGAAAAAATGGAGCAGGAAAAACAACTCTTTTAAAAGCAATTGCAGGATATCATAACATTACAGAAGGATTCATTTCGGTGGATAAAATGAAAATTACAACAGCTTCTTTAAATTCTTCTGTCACTTATGTTGAAAATTTTGCTAAACATTTTAATTTTTCAATTGTCAAGTTGTTGCATTTAACTTCAAAAATACAACCTGATTTTGATTATGAATTTGCTTTAAAGATGATGCATCGCTTTGAGTTAGATGAAAAGAAAAAGTTTAAACAATTATCGTTAGGAATGAAGACGATGGTCTGTACGATTATTTGTTTATGTAGTAATAAAAAAGTGATTTTATTAGATGAACCTGTTTTAGGGTTGGATGTGTTTATGCGTGCACAGTTTTATGAATTATTGCAAGAAAGTTTTGCTAAGCATCCAAGAATTATCATCATTTCTACTCATCTTGTCGAAGAAATCGCAAAAAGCATTCAAAATCTTATTATTTTAAATGAGGGAAAAATTTGTTTTTATGGAACTTTACAATTGATTGAGTCAAAAGCTTATCGCGTCAGTGGATTACAAAAAGAGGTTAAAGAAATAACAAAAGATTTGATGCAATTAGGGCAAGAACAAGTTGGAGGATTTGTGAATGTCTATATTTTTGATACTCCACCAAAGATGACATCTCAAATAGAAGTTCAACCTTTATCACTGCAAGATTTTTTCATTTGGATGATTCATCATCAAGGAGGGCAACATCAATGAAAACGATTTATACTATTGTAAAACGATTACTTTCTAGTAATAAAATTAGTTATTTTATAACATTCATTGTCGTTCTTTGCGCAACATCTACTAAAGAGGCAACTTTAAGCAATGGTAATTATACCTGGTTGCTTGCTTTAATTAGTCCTTTTTTCTTTGTTTTTTATGATTATAAAAAGTTGATGTATTTAGGAGTTAGTAAAAAAGATTATTTTTTAGGAAGTCTTGTGAGTTATGGAATACTTGCTATTTTAATTTCTTTTATGAATACCATGTTTTATGTACTGATTGATCCTACACATCATGCTAATAATTTAATGGAAATTTGTGGATGGACAAAAAATGGGGTTGTGATTGCAGCCATCCAACAAATGTTTTTTCTTTTCCTTTGCATGATTATTCTTCATGTTTTATTATCAATGCAAACACATTGGTATGGATATGTTGTTGATGCAATTGTCATTATTATTCTTGGTGTATTTATTCCTATTGCTCCTTTAAGACATGGTTTATCATCCTTTTTTAAAATTATCATGCTGAACGCTAATGCTTTATTGCATTTAGGTGTTTGTTTATTATTAGGTGTATCTTTTTCTTTGATTGGATTAGAAATTTTAAAGAAAAGTTCTTTTATTTAAAATAATGATTAAAATTAAATCAATTGATGCACAAAATGTCTTAGAAGTGTCTAAATTAAAGGATAACCCAAATTTAAAAAATACTTTGATTAATGCGATTTTTATTGCCGAGTCTAAATATGATTTAGAATTATATCCCAATGCAATATATAAAAATCAAATATGTATAGGTTTTTTCATGTATCGAAGAGATAAAAATAGAAGTGAGATTGCTACCCTTTGTCATTTTATGATTGATTATTCTTTTCAAAATAAAGGAATGGATAAAATTGCTTTAGAAATGATATTGAAAGGATTAAAAAGGCAAGGAGTAAAAAAAGTTTTTATAAAAGAAAACAATCATGATGAAAAACTCCAAAAACTGTATTTTTCCTTTGGCTTTCAATGGAATAAAAAAACAAAACAATTAGAAATTAATATGAATTAAAATAAAAAAAGGTTGAAACTCTTTAATTTCAATCTTTTTTTATAAAATATTCTTCCCTTTTTAATATTTAAAAAATATATTCCCCTTTTTTCTTTTATTTATGATATAATAAAGAAACGGGAGTGATGAAATGAACAAAATTGATATTAAAGAAATTATAAAAAACACCATTGATGGTGATACCTATACAAAAGCATATGAAGTTTTTTCAAACAAAAAAATTATTTTAAAATGTAGAAGAAATGAAAAGGATGAAGACGTATACGAAGGTATGGTCTCTGGAATGGGAAATAAAAGTTATCCCGTCAGTGCCACAATTGATGCAAAAGGAAAAGTTATTCATGCCTCTTGTGATTGTGATTATTATTGGAATTATGATGGATATTGCAAGCACATCTTAGCCTTTTTGTTAAAAATCAATGAAGTGACCAACAAAAAAGAAGTAAACCAACTCACTTCTCTTTTGAATTTTTATAAAAAAAGTGTCAGTTTAGATGTTCAATTAACACCCATTTTTCATATTTATGGAAAAGAAGTTGGAATTGAATTAAAAATTGGAAAAGGGAAAACATATTTTATCAAAAATATTCCTGAATTTTTTGATAATATTGAAAAAAACTTATCTTTTAAATATGGAAAAGAATTAGAATTTGTCCATACGACAACTGCATTTAATAAAGAAAGTCGAAATCTTATTGAGGATTTAAAAGATTACATTGGTTATCGATCAATTGAAGGAAAATCTTATTTTGATAATAAGCGTAAGTGTAGTTTGCCACAAATCGTTTTTAAAAAATGTTTAGATGCTCACTTAGATCAATCTGTAGAATTAGTATTAGATGAAGCAAATTATGAACTCAATTACACGAGTAGTGAATTTGATCTTAATTTAGTTTTTGAAAAAAACACTTTATTTATTGAAAATAAAAAACAAATGCGAGTCTTTATGGTTGGTAGAAGTTATTATGTCATTCGCGATAAAAATTTATATTGTTTGGATAATGTCAATAATCCACACGTAGTTCCTTTAGTCATTGCTTTGTTTCAACAAGACCTAGTGTTCAACAATAAACTATATAATGAATTTTTTACATATATTTATCCACAAGTAGTGAATTGTATCACAATTATTAATAAAGAAGAATTTGAAAAGTATAATAATTGTTCTAATTTAGATGCAGAATGCTATTTAGATTTAAAAAATCATTCTTTATATTTGAAATATAAATTCATTTACCATTCTTTAGAAAGAGAAGAAGCAATTAAGCAAGGATATTTTCCAAATATCGCTCAAGAAGAAAACTTTTTTGAACAATTGGCAACTTTTAGTTTTTTAAGAACGACCAAAGAAAATGAATATGTCATTGATGATGAAGACTGGGCATTGGATTTTTTAAAAAACGATTTACATAAATTAAAAGAATATGCCACAGTTTATGTCAGTGATTCTATTAAACATTTATCATTTAAAAAGATGACAACCACTGGAGTGGGCATTCGTTTTAATAACAATTGGTTAGAGTTAATTTTTAATGAAGAAGTGATTGCTTTAAAAGATTTAGATGAGATTTTAAAATCTTTAAAAGAAAAGAAAAAATATCATCTTTTAAAAGATGGAACCATTTTAGATTTACAAGACCAATATATTCAAGATCTTAAAGATATTATTGAAACCATTGGGATTCCAGCATCAAAATTACAAAAAGAAGTACAAATTCCATTGTTTAAAATGATGCGTTTTGAATCTTTATTTGAACAAAAATCCATTCCTAAAGAAATTGAACAATTTTTATATGATTTAAAGAATTATAAAAATAAAAATTATCCATTAAATCCTAAACTCTCTTCCATTTTAAGAGATTATCAAAAAGAAGGATTTAGATGGTTATATAATTTGGCAAAGTATAATGTTGGCGGTATTTTGGCTGATGATATGGGACTTGGAAAATCTTTACAAATCATTTCGCTTATCAGTTCTTTTAAAACAAAATATCCCAATTTGATTGTTGCTCCTTCTTCATTGACTTATAACTGGTATAATGAATTTAAAAAATGGGATAAACAAAGTGATATTTTATTAATTACCGGAAATGGGCAAATTCGCGAACAGTTGATTAAAAATATTCAATCTAGTCAAACCATTATTACTTCTTATGATTATTTAAAGCGAGATTTAGAACTTTATAAAAATAAACAATTTCACTTTATGGTCATAGACGAAGCACAAAACATTAAAAATTTTGCCACTAAAAATGCAGAAAGTGTTAAAGAAATTCAAGCCATTACAAAATATGCTGTAACCGGTACACCACTTGAAAATTCATTGGCTGATTTATGGTCGATTTTTGATTATTGTCTGCCAGGATATTTAAAAACATATGAAATTTTTAAATATGAGTATGAATATGATATTGTTAAATTTAAAGACACAGCTAAAATTAATCGATTAAATAAATTAGTTGCACCTTTTATCTTGCGACGTGTGAAAAAAGATGTTTTAAAAGAATTACCAGAAAAATTAGAACAAGTTGTTTATGCAAAAATGGAAGGTGAACAGCAACAAGTTTACCAAGCTACAATAGAACAAGCTAAACAACAAATTATGGAAAATTCTTCAAATAAGATGTATATTTTTTCTATGCTTACCCGTTTAAGACAAATTTGTTGTCATCCTAAACTTTATGTACAAGATTATCAAGGGGAAAGTGCAAAATTAAATTTGACTCTTGATTTAGTTGAAAATAGTATTAGTGGAAATCATAAAATCTTAATTTTTTCTCAATTTACAAGTATGCTTGCCATATTAAAAGAAGAATTGCAAAAAAGAAATATTGAACCCCTTGTTTTGACTGGAGATACTGCTGCTGAAAAAAGATTTAAAATGGTGGAAGAATTTAATCAAAATCCAGATATTAAAGTGTTTTTAATTTCTTTAAAAGCAGGAGGAACAGGACTCAATTTAACAGGTGCAGATACAGTCATTCATTATGATCCTTGGTGGAATTTAAGCGCAGAAAATCAAGCAAGTGATCGTGTTCATCGTATAGGGCAACAAAAAAATGTACAAATTTTAAAAGTAATTGTTAAAGATTCAGTAGAAGAAAAAATTCTTAATCTACAATTACTAAAAAAAGATTTATTTAATTTAGTCATTGGTAACGAAGCTGAATTGGTTTCAAAATTAACACTTAACGAATTATTGTCTTTATTCAATGATTAAATATTACAAAAAAAGTAGTGTGAACTACTTTTTTTGTTTTAAGCGATAATTATTGCTTTTGTTTATCCAACAAAATGGTTGATTTAAAAATAAAAGTTGGATATAATAATGATAGGTGATAAAGAATGAGTGTGCTTATGATGCTTATTACTCGTGAAAAAATCCGAAACGAAAATATGATTGTTGAATATACAAAATTGCTTGAAAATCTACCAAAGGGAAAAATAATGTCTAAGATGGTAAATGGAAAGACGTATTTTTATTTGTATTATCGTGACAAAAAGAAAGTAGTGAGTAAATATATCGGTAAAGATGAAAAAAAATTGGTTGCAATTCGTGAAAAACTCACTCGTCGTAGCCAAATAGAAGAAATTATAAAAAAATTAAAAAATGAAAAGATACAAATCAAGAAAATGGAGGCTTTATTATGATTTTATATCACGGCAGAAATATGATAGTAAAAAAGCCAAAATTGATTGAACAAAACAGATTTCTCGATTTTGGATATGGATTTTATACGACGACGAATAAATCGCAAGCCGAAAATTTCGCTAAAAAAGTTGTGTTACGCAAAGGGGGTACGGCAATTATCAATATTTATGAAATGGACGACACAATTAAGAATGAGATGTTAAAAATCAAACGATTCTATACCCCTGATGAAGAATGGCTTGAATTTGTTTGTACGCAAAGAAATGGTATTTATCAAGGAGAGCAGTTTGATCTTATCATCGGAGCTGTCGCTAATGATGATGTTTACAGAACACTTCAGGTTTACTCTACGGGCCTTCTCACAAAAGAACAAGCACTAGAAGCTTTGAAAATAAAAAAATTGTTTAACCAATATGTTTTTGCATCAAATGAGGCTCTTTCGCTTTTGAAATTTATTAAATCAGAGGAGGTAAGATAAAAATGGATGAACAGTTCAATGCAATATTGAGTATTGCACTTATACCACAAATTGTTGATTTAATTGTAAAAAATGAGGGACTTGATGATGTAACTGCGATGAATGCATTATATCACTCTAAGACTTATGAAATGCTTGAAAAAGAAGAAACTAAGATGTGGCATTTTAGCCCTTTGACCATTTATACCATGTGGAAACATGAAAGTATAACAGGAGAAATTGTATTTCCGGAGGAATGAATGATGAGTAAAGAATTACCATTTATAGTGCTTTGTGTTGAAGAATATAAAAATCAAAAGGGACTTACAGGTAAAGAGGTTATGGATTTGTTCAATCAATATTCAGTATGTGAATATATTCATGATTTTTATGAGGTTTTACATACAACGGGAACAAAATATATAGTCAATGATATTGATCTCTATATTAAATCTCGTCAAACTAAATAAAACACAGAAAAAAGAATGAAAGGAAATTATATGAAATAAAAAAGTATTTTATCTGTTATGGGATGTACTTTTCTTATCTTTAAATGATGAAATAAATGTTGAAAATATCTAGTATCAAAAATCGGATAAAAATGATTATTTTTACGTATTTTTTGATAACAGTCTATCTAGAATTATTTTCTCTTCAAATAAAAATGAAACGATTTTAGTGAAATAGATACATTTTTGCAAAACTTTAAAAATAATGTTATGTATTTACACTAAAATATAAATTAATTATCATCAATACATTAGGCGTATAAAACATATAATGTTTCACTTTACATTAAAGGTTATATCTCTATTAAGTTATTTAATTAAGGTAACAGAGAATCTAAATAGAATACGTAATAATGCTAAACTTTATAATTGTCAAATTTATGTTAATTTTGACGAAAAAAATGATAAAAATAATATAATATTATTAATGTAGGTGAATATATATGGAAATGACTAGAATTTATATGAACAAAATATTTATGCGTTTAAAAAACAAAACGCAACTATTCTCTGCACAAGCTGATGACCATTACCATACTAGATTAATTCATTCATTAGAAGTTGCATCAATTTCATTAAATATTGCTGAAAAAATTAAAAATAAATATTTATTAGATATAATTGCAATTCAAAAGGGTTCATTATTACATGATATAGGTCACACTCCGTTTGGGCATGCTGGGGAAAGAACTCTTCATAGAATTTTATCTGGAAAAGATGATTGTTTTGGATATGTTAAAGACATTAAGTTGTTTAATATTGAACAAGGTTTTAAACATAATATTAATTCTGGACTATTGTATAAAGAATCAACACCTTATTTCAAAATTGAACCCAAGGTTATGGATGCGATTGTTAAACATACAGAAATATATTATAAAAAAAAGAAAAGTGATATTAAATTAAATTATGGATTGAAATATGTTATTAGTGGAATTAAAGAATTAGAATCTGATTATTATAATCATAATCCAAAATATATTGAGGGATATATAGTTTCAATAGCCGATGAAATTGCCCAAATTTGTTCTGATTATTTAGATTTGATTAATTTTGGTAGTTTTCAAGAAGATGTAAAAAATACAAAACTATATAATGCTATAGCAGATATAGAGTCTTTAAATTATCGAAAACAAGCAGAATTTTTTTGCACACATTTAATTAATCTTTTTTCAAAAGAATTGCTGATTAAAGAATCAAGTTATATTTTAGATGAAGATTCTGAATTTTTATCTATTATCAAAGAGTTTAATAAAATTAAAAAAAAGTGTATTCAAAACAATATAGGAATTAAATTATTTGACGCAAGTAAGGAAACAATTATAAAGACATTGTACGCCTTTTATTATTCGTATCCATTAGAAATGGAAAAAGGAATATTTGATTCTATTTGTGAAGCGTTAAAAAACATTGAGAGATTATCTAAAAGTCAATATGAAGAAATTAAAGATATAATAAATAGTGAAAATAAAAAAGAAAAAACCATTGAATTTGTTAATAAATGTAAAAAAAACATTGTTTCAAAAGGACTATCAAAAAAAGAAATGCAACGAAATAAAACTATTGTTAAAATATATATTAGATATATTGCGGTTTATATATCTAAAATGACTGATAATTTTGCAAGTGAAAAATACAAAAAAATAGTTAGCACAAAATATTTTTTAAAAAATGATTGATTTTTTAAATAAAAGAGCATATAATAATAGTATCTTAAAAAAAGGGAAGCTTAATTGTTTCATTAAAAGGAATTCATAAGAATTCCTTTTTTTCATAGTCATTATTAGAGAGGATTCAGAAATTATTGCGGTGAAACTATTAGTTTGTGTAAGAACAATTGAATATATAAGATATTTAATTGATAATCTGTCTTTTTGATGAAATTATCGCTTTTTCAATTATGTTTATTATTGTGTACATTTTTTATTTTAGGTATGCTTACTAAAAACATAGTGTACCAATTTCTTTAGAGAACAAAATGTATATAAGACAAATTTTTCACATAAAATGAAGTGGTGATTTTTTATGAACATTTATTTGATTGGTATTAAAGGAACAGGAATGTCTGCTTTAGCCTGTTTATTATCTGATTTAGGACACCATGTTCGTGGAAGTGATGTCACTCGATATATTTTTACAGAAGAAAAACTAAAAGAAAAAGGAATTTTGTGCGATTCTTTAAAAAATCCAAATTATAAGGATTATCCTTATGTCGTTTTGGGTAATACTTTTTGGAAACAATCCGTAGTCGAACAATTAAAAAAAGAAAATAAAACGATTTTTACTTATCAGGAAATGATTCGATATTTATCAAATCAAACACCATCTATCGCAATTTGTGGAACACATGGAAAGACGACAACTGCCCACATGATTGAAACAATGCTAAGTGAAAAGCAAACTTGTAGTTCCATTATTGGAGATGGAGAAGGAAAAGGAAAAAAAGATGCGGATTATTTTATTTTTGAAGCGTGTGAATACGAAGATAATTTTTTAAATTATACGCCTAATATTATTGTTTTAAGTAACATTGATTTTGATCATGTCGATTATTTTAAAAATCAAAAACAATACAATCAAAGTTTTTTAACTTTTCTAAATCAATGCAAAGATTTTGTCATCATTAATCAAGATGATGCCATAACGGCAGCTTTAAAAAGTTTTATAAGAAAACCCTATTACACTTATGGAATTGAATCCAATGCTGATGTGATGGCAAAAGATGTAGTGTTTGACAAGCAAGGAGTTTCTTTTGTCATTGAATATCAAAATCAACGATTCCCTAAAATGTTTTTACCTCTTTTTGGGAAACATTTATTTTATGATGCCTTATCTGCTATTGCATTAGGTTTAATTTTACATTTAGATATCCAAACGATTATTCATAGTTTAACTTTTTTTAAGCCTGCTCATCGTCGATTTAATATCCAAGAAATACAAGATAATGTCATTGTGGATGATTATGGACATCATCCTTTTGAAATCCAACAAACCTTGCTTTCTATTAAACAAAAATATCCCAATAAAGAAATAAAAATTATTTTTCATCCAGATAGATATAGCCGTATTCAATATTTTTACCAACAATATGTTGATATTTTTAAAACGATTGGTGAAGTTTATATCATCCCTTTTATTGGAACTATGCCCCTTTCTAAAGAAGAAGCTTTAATCCAACAATTTTTAATCTATCCCAATATCCATTTGATACAAGAAGGCATATTTGAAAAAGAATATCATCACACGGTATTCTTGTTTACTGGATCTAAAGATATGTCTTATTTAATTCAACCTTTTTTACATAACTTGTCATTAAAAAAATAATAAAAATATGTTATACTTTGTTTGGTGATTCTTTCATGAACAAACAAAAAGTACTTGTCAGCGCTTGTTTGGTTGGTAAAAATTGTAAATATGACGGTAAAAACAATAAAAATGAAAAAATCATTTCCTTTTTAAAAGATAAAGAAGTTTATTTAGTTTGCCCGGAAGTGATGGGAGGAATGACAACTCCTCGAAATAAAAGTGAAATAATCATTGAAGGGAATAAAACAAGAGTCATTGATGAACATCATCAAGAGGTCACTTTCTTTTTTGTCAAAGGAGCAAATGAGGCATTACAAATTGCTTTAGATCATCAAATTGACTACGCAATTTTAAAAGAAAAAAGTCCAAGTTGTGGCTATAAAAAAAGATATGATGGAACTTTTTCTAATAAAGTGATTGCAGGCAGTGGTATCTTTGCTCAACTTTTAAAACAACATTCAATTAAAATTTTAACAGAAGAAGATTTTCAGGAGGAATAAACGATGAAAAAAAGCAGCATGTTAGTTGTTTTACTTACTCTTTCTTTATTAAGTGGTTGCCAAAATACCAATAATGACAAGAGCAGTTCTAGTTTTTCTGATTCAACAACTAATTCAACAATTGATTCAACTAGTTCTTCTCAAACACCAATAGAAACGGTAACAAAAGAAGAATTAGATCAATTTTTTGAACAACAAGCTTATATTCCAGAAGTCATCACTAATTCGATTTCTTTACCTAAAATTCATCCAACTTTAAAATATAATCTTGATTGGCAAATTTTAGATGGCAAAGAAATGTTGAATCTATCCAATTATACTTTATCTTTAATAGATAATGATCAAGTCGTTGATGGGGTTCATGCAATAGAAGTTTCTATTGAAGAATTAGATTACAAATATATTTACTATTGCACATCACATCATCAAAATTATCATCAATTACCAGTGATTGACATTCATACAGAAAATCAAGTATTTCCCGATAATAAAGAAGACTATATCAATGGTACAGCTTCCATTATCAATTATGAAAATGGAAATTATGAAATTGATTTATTAAACGCTGAAATGGGAATTCGTTTACGTGGTAATTCTACAATGGGCGCACAAAAGAAACCTTTCCGTATTAAGTTTGAAAAGAAACAATCTTTATTTGGATTAACGAAAGCTAAAAGTTGGGTATTATTAGCTAATTATTATGATAAATCAAACATTCGCAATTATTTAGCTTATACTTTTGCGAATCAATTAGACAATTTAGATTTCCAACCATCTTCTATCTTTGTAGAAGTTCGTTTTAATGATGACTTTTTAGGGTTATATCTTCTTTGTGAACACATGCAAAGTGGCGAAGGAAGAGTCGATATTGAAGATGACATAGATAGCCAAGGCTATCCTAGTTACTTTTTTGAATTAAATGAAAGAGCAGACGATGAAGAAGAAAATTTAACTGAAAATGTCGATTATTTTATTACTGATTATTCTAAAAATTTTATTTTTGAATATAAGTATCCAGAAGGACCAACTGTTGAACAAAATGAATATATTAAAAATTATATTATCCAAACAGACCAAGCAATCACAAATTTATCCAATTATGAAGATTATATTGATGTGGATTCTTTTATAGATTATTACATCGTGCAAGAATTATTTAAAAATGTCGATGTGGGTTCGACGAGTCAATATTATGTGAAATATGCAAATGGCAAATTACACATGGGCCCTGTTTGGGATTTTGATATCAGTTTAGGAGTAATTGGTGGGTCAGATTACTGGCGCTATTTATCGACAGATTTATGGGTTAGAGATAGAGACTATTGGTATCATTCATTGTTTGAAGATCCTTCTTTTTTAAGTCGTGTTCAACAAAGATATACACAAATTCACGATATTATCATAGATTTATATGTTTCAATTGATTCACTAGCGTATTATTTAGAAGAAGCGCAACAAGCAAATTTAAGACGCTGGCCTTTATCTTATTTAAATGACCCAGAATTATGGATTGAAACTCATTATCATGAAAATTATTCAGCTTTGAACTCTTTAGAAGAACATTATACTTATTTAAAAGAACAATTAGAGACAAGAATTGATATTTTAGATCGAGCATATTTAATTTAGGTTGTGTCTTATGTTGGATTATAATTGGGAAAAACTAGATGAACAATGCATCGTAATTGTTGAAAATCAACACAAAGAAGATCTTTTATTCCATTTTTATAAAAGATCTTTTTTCCCACGCTTTAAGTTATTTACTTTTAAAGAATGGAAACAACTTCTAACGTATTCTTTAGAAGATGAAGTTGTTCTTAATTTTGCAAAAAATAATCATTTTAATATGGAAAATGCCGCTATTTATTTGGAAAATCTTTGCTATGTTCAAAAAAATAAACATTACTTATCACTTCGATTGCAAACTTTACAACAGTTAAAGGAACAAAATCGTTCTATACTTGTAGAAAAACCAGAACATCTTTCTTTTTTTAAGGGGAAAAAAATAGTCGTTTTTTCAAACGATTTACATTTAAAAGAAATTCAAGCTCTTTGTCTATTGTATGAATTAGACTATGTGATTTTACAAGAAAAGAAGACAACTTTAAAGAAACTAGATGTCTTTTGTTTTGAAACCATTGAAGAAGAAGTGGAATATATTGCTTATCAAATTGCTTCTTTAATTGAAAATAAGGTTCCTCTTCACCAAATCAAAATTTGCTGTAATGCTGAATTTTTATACCCTTTACAAAAAGTTTTTGGTTTATTTTGTTTGCCTCTTTATCAACAACCAAGTTATTACATTGAAATTCCATTTTATAATCAATTTTTAAATGATTTAAAAAACGCTCAATCTGTATATGAAGCGATGAGCCATTTTCAAGCACAAATAAATCAAGATGCTTTTGCAAATGAAATTGAACATTTAATCGCCCTTTGTAATCAATGGGCACATATGGAGTTTTCTGATTTGATTTTATTATTAGAATATTATTTTAAAACCCATCAAAGAAAAAAAGAACAATCCAATACTATTGAAATTATTGACTATCATCAAAAAATAGCAGCGGATTCTTATGTATTTGTATTAGGTCTTAACCAAGGCTGTTACCCCAAAATGTTTAAAGATGAAGATTTTTTTAGTGATGATGAAAAAAAAGAATTACATTTACCAACCAGTGAAGAAAAAAATCAAAAAGAAATTGAGCATTTAAAAAGTTTTTTTGCACAAACACAAAACTTATATTTATCTTATCATTTAAAGGAAAACAGTAAAGTATGTTATCCTGCAACAATCATTGATTTATGGGGATTAAATGTTAAAAAAATCACCCTTCCTTATTATGATTCTTATAGTGCTGAATATGACAAGATTAAACTAGCCGATGCGTATGATAAAAATATTCAAAATGAAATGGTACAAGTTTTAGAAGAAAACTATGCAATTGATTATTGCCAATATAAAAATGCTTTTCATATTGTTAAAAAACAAGAATTTATTGATTCTATTAAAGACCAAAACATAGAATTGAGTTATACTTCTCTCAATACCTTTTTTCAATGTCCTTTCCAATTTTATTTGACTCAACTTTGTTCTTTTAAAGATACAAAAGTGACCTTTAGTCAAGAAATTGGCTCTTTATTTCATGCAATTTTAGCCAAAGAAAAGGATGAAAATTTTGATTTTGATGCTTTATATGACACTTATCAAAGTGATGCTAAAAAAACAGAAAAAGAAAAATTTTATTTTTCAAAATTAAAATCCGAGTTAAAAAATGTAATGTTGTTTAATCAAAAAATGGAACAACATACACAACTTAAAAAGACACTTTGCGAACAAAAACTCATCGTCCCTTCAAATAATCCAATGATTTTACCGATAAAAGGATTTATTGATAAAATGATGATTTATGAAGATAAAGAAAAGGCCTATTATGTTTTAATCGACTATAAAACAGGAAAAGCTACTTTTTCTTTAAAACAATTAAAATATGGATTATCTTTACAATTACCAGTCTATTTGTATTTGATTAATCATGCAAAAAAGCAAAATCAAGACGTCGTAATAGGTTTTTATTTGCAAAAAATTCTACCAGAAGTGAACAAATTTCCACAAGATATTGAAAAATTCAAGCAAGAACATTTAAAACTTCAAGGATATACCATTGCTTTAAAAGATCAAGTGGCTTTATTTGATGATACCTTTCATTCTTCTCAATTTATAAAAGGTCTTAAAACAAAAAAAGACGGAACTTTTTATAGCACTAGCAAAGTTTTAACATTAGAAAAAATGCAACAAATTGATACACTCGTACAAGAAAAAATCAAAGAAGCCTCAAAGGCCATTTTATCGGGAGATTTTAAAATACAACCTAAAATTATAAACCATAAAAATGAAAGTTGTACTTTTTGTGAATATCAATCCATTTGTAATGTAAAAGCCAATAATTATTTATATTTATGGTTGAATGAAGGTGATGAAGATGAGTAAAATGAATTGGACAAAAGAGCAAGAACAAGCCATTTTATTAGAAAACCAAAATATCATTGTCAGTGCAGGCGCCGGAAGTGGAAAAACTGCTGTTTTAACCACTCGAATCATAAGAAAATTAAAAGAAGGAATTCGTGCTCAACAATTACTTGTTTTAACTTTTACCAATGCTGCGGCTGCAGAAATGAAAAATCGAGTTCTTCAAAAAATGAAAAACGATACAGATTTAGTTCAACGTATTCCAGAAGTAGAACAAGCTTATATCACGACCTTTGATAGTTTTGCTTTATCTGTTGTAAAAAAATATCACTATTTATTGGGACTAACTAAAGAGATACATATCATTGAATCTTCCATAATGGATTTGCAAGCACAAGAATTTTTAAAAGAAATATTTGAAGAATTTTATAAAAGCAAAGATGCAGATTTTTTAAAAATGATTGACCATTTTACGATTAAAGATGATCAAGATTTACTTAATTGTTTATTAACGATTCATAAAAAGTTAGATCAAAAAGCCGATAAAAGTTCGTATTTGCAATCTTATATGCAAGATTTTGCATCACAAAAGAAGCAACAACAATACATTGAAGAATACTATGGTTTTATTCAAGATCATCTTCAACAAGTAAAACCTTTATTTTTAACGATTATTCCCTATTTAAAAGAAGATGAAAACCAGCAACTCTATTTTGAATTGTTAAATAGTAAAAATTATGAAAAAATTTATGCTTTATTGCAAAATATTACTCCTTTAAAAGTGCAAACAGAGGAGATAGAAATAAAAGAAACGAAAAAACAAATTGATAAACTCATTAAAAATTTAAAATCAATTTGTATTTATTCTTCCATCGAGCAAATTAAAGATTCATTAGAAGATGCAAAAAGCTATGAAAAAGTAATTGTAGCGATTTTAATGCAATTAGATTCTTATATGCAAGAATATAAAATGAAATATCAAGCTTTTGAATTTGTAGATATTGCTAAGATGGCTTTGTCTTTGGTCAATCAATTTCCTTCTGTAAAAGAAAACTTAACCAATCAATTTGCTGAAATTTTAATTGATGAGTACCAAGATACCAATGATTTACAAGAATTATTTATTCAAAAAATTGCAAGAAATAATGTCTATATGGTCGGTGACATCAAGCAATCTATTTATCGCTTTCGTAATGCTAATCCAGATATATTTATGCATAAATATGAAAACTATAAAGCGCATAATGGAGGAATAAAAATTGATTTGACCAACAATTTTCGTTCTAACAAAGGTATTATTGATTGTATTAACGCTCTTTTTTCAAAGTTAATGACAAAAGAAATTGGTGGTGCAGACTATATGCAAGGGCACACCATGAATTTTGGATTTTTACGCTATAATGAAATACAAAAAGAACCGACAATTGAGTATATAACTTATGAAAATGAACAAAAAAAATATAAAGACGAAGATATTGAACTATTCTATGTCGTTTCAGATATTTTAAAAAAGATAAAAAACCAAATGCCTGTATATGATACAGAATTAGAAACTTTTCGTCCCTGTACTTATCAAGATTTTGCCATTTTATTAGAAAAATCACAAGCCAGTGAAAAAATTCAAAAATTATTACAATATTACCACATTCCAGCCACTATATTTAAAAATGATAATCTTTTAGAAGGCGATTTATTTTATGCGATGTATAATATTTTAATCGCTTTACAAAAGATAAAACAACAAGAGTTAGATTCAGACTTTTTAAAGGCTTATTATGGACTGGGACGTAGTTTTTTATGCTCTCAAAGTGATGATGAACTTTATTTTGCCATTAAAAATAATACAATTACTACTTCTATTTTATATCAAAAACTTCAACAATTAGTGCAAATGGCTACACTTTTATCCAATCAAGAAATGATTTTAAAAATCATTGAAGTGTTTGAGATTCATAAAAAATTAATTTTGATTGGAGAGATTGAAACAAATAATCGACGATTGCAACAATTTGTTTCTATTGCACAAAATTTAACGGCTTTAAATATTTCAATTTTTGAAATGGGAAAGGTTTTTGAAAAACTATTGCAAGAAAATAAAAAAATTGAAATTCCTGCTTCCACTCCTTTACAAAATCAAGTAAAAATTATGACCATTCACAAATCTAAAGGATTAGAATTTCCAATTTGTTATTTTATCTTAAATTTTTCTAAACAAAACGAGGAAGAAAAGACAAATAAAATCACATATAATGAAAAATATGGATTGATACCTCCTTTTTATGCAAACGGACAAGGAGAAACGATAAAAAAAATATTAGCAAAACAAGATTATGATTTGCAATCTTTATCAGAAAAAATTCGTTTATTCTACGTTGCTTTAACAAGATGTCGTGAAAATATGGTTCTTTTAAACAAAAAAACAACAGCACAAAATAAACAGTTAAATGAGTGTAAAACGTTTAAAGATCTTTTAGATTATGTTGATACTAATTTTTCTCAATCACAAAAACTTGATTTATCAACTTTAGTTATCCATTACCGATACTTAAATGTTAAAGAAGTTGAAGTGAGTAAAAAAGAAATAAAACCTACAAGAATTGTACATTCCCTTCAAATTGAAACAGAACCTTTACAAATAAAAGAAAAAGCATCAAAAACCATTCAACATTTAATAACCAAGCAAGAAAAAGAAAAAATGAATTTAGGAATCGCGATTCATGAACTTTTTGAATGGACAGATTTTAAACAAGATAAAAAAGATGTCCATCCTCTTGTTTTTACCTTTTTAAAACAAGATTTATTGAAAAATATTCAAGAAGCGACAATTTATAAAGAATTTCCCTTTTCTTTTGTTGAAAACCAAAAAGTTTACTCTGGTGTTATTGATTTAATATTAGAATATTCTAATCATGTCGATATCATTGATTATAAATTAAAAAATATTGATGATGAGGCGTATTCGCTTCAGTTAAAAATTTATCAAAAATATGTTGCAAAAATGTTGAAAAAACCAGTATTTCTTTATTTATATTCTATTTTAGAGGGAAAAATGACAAAAATCGAAGATTAATACTATTGATTTTAAAAAAAATAGATTATAATTAAGAAGGATATGAGGTGAAAAAATGAAGGATAAAAAGAAACAAAAAGGTGTCGTAAAAGAATTCAAAGAATTTATTACTAGAGGAAATGTAGTCGATATGGCTGTAGGGGTCATCATCGGTAGTGCTTTTACTAGTATCGTTACTTCGTTGACTAATTCTATTTTAATGCCTTTGATTGGAATTATTTTAGGAGGTCAAGCTGACTTTAAAGCTTTACGCATTAAAGCAGGGGAACCTGTATATGAAGCAGACGGCATTACAATCGCTAAAGATGAATTTGGTCAAGATTTATACTCTAGCTCCATTTACTATGGTAAATTTTTGCAAGCTGTAATTGATTTTCTTTTAATTGCCGTTATTTTGTTTATTCTTGTAAAAATCATCAATTCAGTTCGTAAAAAAGCAGAAGAAAGAAGAAAGAAACAAGAAGAACCAGTTGAAGAACCAGCTGCTCCTGCTGCTCCAGTAGTAACAGAATTAGATTTATTAACTGAAATTCGTGATTTATTAAAAAATGAAAAAGATTCTAGTCAATAACTAGATTCTTTTTGTAATGAGGTGTGTAGAGATGTTTAAGTACTTTTGTTCTTATTATAAAAACCATAAAAAGTTATTTGCTTTAGATATTATTTGTGTTTTTATCATGGCTGGAATTGATTTAATCTTTCCTTTAGTCACTAGAAAAATATTACAAGGAGAAATTACTTCAACAACTACTATTTTATGGATTGGAGCAATATTGCTCATTTTCTATTTCCTTCGTTTTGGATTATCTTTTATTATTGGATATTATGGCCATTATTTAGGAATAAAAATTGAAACAGATATGCGAAAAGATTTGTTTAAAAAGTTTGAAACCCTCGATTATCAATATTTTGAAAATAAAAAGTCTGGTGAATTATTAACGAATTTAACTACACATTTGCATGATTTATCAGAAATGTCACACCATGTTCCTGAAGATTTATTTGTTTCTATTATTATGATTTTAGGAAGTTTCATTATTTTGATGTTTATTAATCCCATTTTAACGTCAATCGTATTTATAGCAATCATTGCGTTAATCTTTTTTACAATCATGAGAAGAAAAAAATTAATGGCTAGTTTCCGTTTGGTTCGGAAAGAACAAGGAGAATTAGCTTCTCGTATTGGCAGTAGTTTAAGTGGGATTTCTTTGACAAAAGCTTACAATAATGAAGAATATGAAATTAAAAATTTTGATTCAATTAATATGCAATATCAAAATTCTAGAAAGAAATCTTTTAAAGAATTAGGACTTTTTGGTTCAACAATTAATTTATTTACAAACATTACTAATTTAATATTATTAGTTGTCGGTTCAATCATGGTCATTCATAGTAATGAAACACAGTTTTATTTACAAGATTTAGTCGCCTTTTTCTTATATATTAATTTTTTAATTTCTCCTATTACGAAGTTATCTAATACTATGGAAATGTTACAACAAGGCTGGTCTGGATTTGAACGTTTTTATAATATTATGCTCATTCAACCGACGATTGTTTCAAAACAAGATAGCATTAAAAATCATACTTTTGAAGGACAAATAGAATTTGAAAAAGTATCTTTCCATTATGGAGAAGATCAAGAAGATATTTTGCATGATTTTTCTTTAAAAATTAATTCAGGAGAAAAAATTGCCTTAGTTGGGGAAACAGGAGTTGGAAAAACGACGATTTCTAAATTAATTCCTCGTTTTTATGATGTTATGGAAGGGAAAATTCTTATTGATGGACAGGACATTAAAGACTATGAATTATATGATTTAAGGAATGCCATTGGTCATGTTCAACAAGATGTTTTTATTTTTTGGGGAACGATTAAAGAAAACATTTTATATGGTCGTCCTGATGCCAGTGATCAAGAAGTTATAGAAGCAGCAAAAAAAGCCAATATCCATGATTTTATCATGAGTTTACCTGATCAATATGATACACTTACTGGTGAACGGGGAGTTCGCCTTTCTGGCGGTCAAAAGCAACGCATTTCAATTGCACGACTATTTTTAAAACAACCTGCAATTATCATTTTGGATGAAGCGACTTCATCATTAGATAATATGACTGAAAAATTAATTCAAACGTCATTAAAAGAATTGGCAGAAAATAAAACAGCGATTATCATTGCTCATCGGTTGACTACCATAAAGAATTGTGATCGCATTGTTGTATTAGGGAAACATGGTATATTAGAAATTGGAACGCATGAACAATTATTATCTAAACAAGGTGTTTATGCGTCCATGTATCAAGCTTCTCAAGATGAATAAATTTTTCCTTTAAAGTCCACTCAATTTGTTTTATAATAGAGTCATTAAAAAAAGGGGGTACTGGAATGCATTCAAATTATAAAGTAGATCGAATTATTAGAAATATTAGTTTAAGCGCCATGCTTGTTGTTTTATATGTCGTTATTAATCGTTTTATTGCAATAAACATTGCTGCTTTTGGTTCACCAGCATTTATTAGAATTACTGTTTCAACCATTGTTTTAATTATTGCTAGCATTGTCCTTGGTTCGATATACGGAATGGCGGTAGGAATTGTAAGTGATATTATAGGAGCTTTATTATTTCCTATTGGACCTTATTTTCCTGGATATACCTTAAGTTATGCAATGGCTGGACTTTTACCAGGATTAGTTTTTTATTTCAGTAAAAAGTTTAAAATTAAAGATGGTGTGTTTTTTCTTCTCAATTTATTAATTGAAGGAATCTTACACATTGGAGCAATTGTTTATATTTTAATTTATCAATCTATTCCTACCTCTTCAAAAACTTCTTTTCATTTATCTTGGCCCTTAATCATTATTGCAATCGTTTTATTATTGATTTCTTTTGTAGTGATTACATGGGTGGGTTATCGAGAAATAAAGACAAAAAAGAAGAAATCCTTTTATTCGGTTTCAAAAATATGGTTTTCTTATTTATTAATTGAAATTGTTTGTTATTTTTTCTTAAATTCCTTGTGGAGTGTAATTTTAATTGGAACTCCTTTTTCGATTTTATTTGTTTTAAAAATCGCAAAATCTTTCTTTACTATTCCAATTCATGTCATTTTGGTAATGCCTTTAGTTCGAGTGTTAGAAAAAAGAAGAGTGATTCAAGATGAGAATGATATTTATATAACCGAAAAAAAAGAAGATAACAGAAGAAAAATTATAAAAAGATAGGCAAAAACTGACAATTTTTTTCTTCCAATTATGATATACCATTTTTTGGTGATATCATGGTAAAAGTAGAAATATTTGATGAAGAACACGAAAAAGATTTACAAAAGAAAATCAATGATTTTATAAAAAGTATTGATGAAGAAGATTTAATTGATATCAAATATCAAATTCATGCTTTTTTAGCCGCTTCAAGCGAACAAATCTATTGTTATTCAGCGATGATTATTTTTCGAGTTTCATGAAATTAAGGAGTGAAGTGAAATGTTTAAAAAAGTAAAAGAAGAATTTATTCGTTTATTTGGAGAACAAGAGCAAGTTCGGTATTTTTTCTCTCCAGGAAGAGTCAATATTATTGGAGAACATATTGACTATAATGGAGGAGTTGTTTTACCTTGTGCCATTAATTTAGGCACTTATTTTGCAATTAGCAAAAATAATTGTCACAAAGTGCGCGCTTATTCTTTGCAATTTGAAAATCAAGGGGTCATAGAATTTGATCTTAATGATAAGAAAAAAAATAAAAAATGGAGCGATTATATTAAAGGGATTATTCAAATTTTCCACATTGATTTTGGGTTTGACGTTGTCATTGGGGGAAATATTCCTCATAGTAGTGGACTATCTTCTAGCGCTTCTTTTTGTACGGGACTAAGTTATGCTTTAGAAACTTTGCAAGGAAATGAAATTTCAAGAACAGACTTAGCATTGATGTGTAAAAGAGTAGAAAATGAATTTATGGGCGTTAATTGCGGTATTATGGATCAATTTGTCATTTGTAATGGAAAAAAAGATTCAGCTCTTTTATTAGATTGTGACCATTTAGATTTTCAATATATTCCATTTGATTTGAAACAATATCGCTTGATTATCGCTAATACTAATAAAATTAGACAACTTACAGATTCTAAATACAATGAAAGAAAAAGCGAAAGCGAAGAAATTTTACAAATTTTACAAGAAAAAGGGTATCCTTTTTTACATCTTTGTGACATCAAAGATGATTATGAACATTTCCTTGATTTATTGCCAAAAGAAAACTTGAAAAAAAGATTACGCCATATTGTCACTGAAAATATAAGAACGATTCAAGCCTCAAAAGATTTAAAAGAGGGACGAATTGAACAATTAGGAGCCTTATTAACTGCTTCCCATTTATCTTTACAAAATGATTATGAAGTGACAGGGAAAGAACTTGATACCTTAGTTCATGCATTTTGGAATCAAAAGGGATGCTTAGGAGCAAGAATGACAGGCGCTGGTTTTGGTGGCTGCGCAATAGCACTTTTTGCACCACAACATGTAGAATTAGCTAAAGAAAAAGTAAAAGAAATTTATACAAAAGAAATAGGATACGAACCGAGTTTTTATGAAGTTTCTATTGGCGATGGAGTAAAAGAAATAAAGTAAAGGGAGTGTAAGAATGGAATTCAATTTAAAACAATACCATGATGAAATGGTTCAAGAATTAAAAAAAATAATTGCTTATAAAACAGTTTTAGACACTCCTGTTGAAAATGGACCCTTTGGTGCTAATAACAAAGCCTGTTTAGAATATGTTTTATCTTTGTGTAGTCGTTTAGGAATGAAAGTGAAAAATTTAGATGGTTATTGTGGATATGCAGAAGTGGGAGAAGGTGAAGAAATTTTTGCTATTATTTCTCATTTAGATGTCGTTCCTGAAGGAGAAGGTTGGAAATATCCTCCCTATCAAGCAACTATTGTTGACAATGTGATGACAGGACGAGGAGTTTGGGATGATAAAGGACCCGCAATTGTGTCTATTTATACCATTAAGGCCTTAATGGATATGCATTTTCCTTTTAAAAAAAGAGTTCGTCTCATTTTTGGTTGTAATGAAGAAACAGGCTCTTTATGTGTAGAACATTATCTAAAAAAAGAAGGACAAATAACCTATGGGTTTACTCCTGATGCTGATTTTCCCGTCATTTTTGGAGAAAAAACGATTAACAATATTACTTTAGAAGGAAAAGCACAAAATGAAGGAAATTTAACTTTAATTTCAATTGTTGCAGGAGAAGCTTTTAATGCAGTTATCAGTAAAGCAGAATTTGTTATTCATTATGCTTGTGATAAATGCAAACAAAAATTAATTACAAATTTAACTGATGAATTCCATAAACTACAAATGGAGTGGTCTTATAAAGAAAAAAAAGAAACGCAAACGCTTCATATTGTTGTCATTGGTAAAGCGGCTCATGGATCTTTACCTATGTTAGGAATTAATGCAGCAAGTTATGGCATTTATGCACTTAGTCATACCAATTTAAATAACACCTTTATAAATTGGTATGCAACATATATTGGATTAGAATATAATGGTAAAAAATTAGGTTGTTTTGCAACAGATCAGTATGGCGATATCGCAGTTAATGTGGGCATGGTAAAGTATGCACAAGATACATATTTTGTTGGAATAAATTGTCGCTTACCCTTTAATACAACGTCAAAAAAAGTAGTGTTAGCAATGCAAAACACTTTAAAAAATGAAGATGTAAAGGTCAATTTAGCTTACGATTCTTTAGGTTTTTTAATACCAGAAGATTCTTTAATGATTCAATGCATGGTGCAAGCCTATCGTGAAGTGACTAAAGATTATAATTCTCAACCAAAATGTATTGCTGGGGGAACGTATGCTAGACATTTTCATCATTGCGTAGGCTTTGGTGCTAGTTTGCCTTTTTCACCAGAAGAAAATATTCATAGTGCAAATGAAAAGTTAAAATTAGAATTAATGGATGTTTGGTTGGAAATTTATGTTTTGGCCGTGCAAAAACTATTAACGGAAGTACATTTTAAATAATATAAAATACTCCTAAAACCATGGGTGTAAAAAGTTTTTGTAATTGAGTGCTATTTTGAAGAGTTAGGCGTGGTGTGAAACCACGTCTTTTTTGCATTTTTCTTCGCACAGATTTGATCTGCAATGAAATTGTAGATAGATTATTTCTTTTGTTTGTAAATTTCTTTTAAATCGTCAATCGCCATTTCTACATCCATCGTGTGAAACATCAAATAATTGATGTTCATTGTTTCAAACGGGGCTTGTTTATATATTTTATTGCTTTCTTCTTTTGTATAAAAATGCCAATAACGATAAACATAACCCATCCAAAATAAGACGTCTTTTGAAAAATTTTTGCGTTTTGAGACAAGTTTATTTTTGCAAGTAGCAATAAGTTCTTCCAAAAGATATTCTTCTCCCGCCCATTGCATACGATTGTATTCGGAATCAAGATTTTTTGCGATTTCGCTATTCATAAACACTTTTACAAGGCACTCTGTGTCATATTCAGTATCAGCAAAAAGTTCAAAAAGTCGTCCTTGTATATCGCACAATTTTAGTTTTAAAGCGTCCATTAGTTATCTCCCCTTAATGCGTCGTTTAAAATTTCATCAAAGAACTTTCCTTCACGGCGGTGTGATTTGCAAATTTCATTTGCAAGTTCTATCCCTTTTTGACGATTTTCTTCACTTGCCTTTCGTAACACTTTCTTTTCAAAGAAAGAAAGTGTTATTTCTTTTTCTACTTTTATTGCTTTACATGCTTTTTTTGTGATAGCAACGTATTGTTTACCAAGTTGTAATGCAGATAAACAGTTTACAAGTGCTGCGTCTGTAATATTTTCTAAAAAGAAATTATCTATAACGTAAAACATTCTATCGTTTGCAATACTACCAATCGCTAAATCCTTATCGCTTGTCATAGAGCTATATTTATTATAGAACTTACTACCTTTAATTTTTTCCATTCTTCCACGATTATAAGCGACTACCATTGCCCAATCAATATCAGCAATTTCAATGATTGCAAGTTTTCTTGCATCAATAGAAACGACGTAAAATTTTGATTCTTCAAAGTCACAGATTAGTGTTAACGGTTGTTCGGGTGTTGTTCCCATATAAAAACCTTTGCCGAAGTCGCATTTTTCACGGCTAATAGGTGCTATATCTCCAATCAATTTGCTTTTTGAACCATGATAAAGTAACACACGTCCTTCTTCAATTGTCAATGAAGATACTTCACGTTTAATCTTTTCTATAATCATATCATAAACGGGAACGTTAAAATCTTCACATAAAGCATAAAGACCTTCCTCTGCAAGACGAGTAGGTTGACAATGACCATTCTCCCAACGGTTAATTGTAGCAAATTGAACACCTATTTTCTTTGCCATTTCTGTTTGACTTAGTCCTATATATTGCCTAATCTGCTAACAAGTTCTTTCATAAATATCACCTATAACATTTATTACATTTTATATTATACTAATTATTATATTTTTTATTAATGAATTTTTTACATAATGGAATATAAAAAGTTTAGAAATTTGTAAAAATTTACAAAGAAAAAGAACTCAAGATAAAAATCTCAAGTTCTAATTTTCTTTTGA
>UMAM01001675.1_pt1 | contig 30402 bp, 33 predicted proteins | sample 1963711 | NCBI WGS metagenome assembly UMAM01 (sample SAMEA4835916, study PRJEB28245) | human gut metagenome | biome: gut microbiome; material: fecal sample | place: Denmark | collected 2008
TGGTAAAAGCTGGCTATAAGTACACAGAAACAGAACTGTTAAAAGCTGTCAGAGTGGGAAGCGGTGAGTATCTAATTTTTGACAGTGGCATTTGGTACGAATTGACAGAAAGCGGTTATTGTAAATATCTGTCAAATATCGAAGCTGGCCGCTTGTTAAAAACTGGAATTATCGAATTTCCCGAAGAGGTCACGCTGGAAGATATTTCTAACGCTGAAAAATGGGTGCTGGAAGATTAAACCAAAATACTATTTATTGTAAAGGAGAAAAATAACATGAAAAACATGGAAATCAACGAGAAAGTCCGCATGGAAGTAATTACCATCGAGGAGCTGCTGGATAACATTGATACTGGCAAAATCTGTTTGCCCGAGTATCAACGGCCGGTAGTTTGGACAGACGACCAAGTTAAGCTGCTGGCAGATACTGTAAAGCATGGTTATCCCTATGGTGTGCTGTCGCTGGCAGAGATAACCAGCGACGACGGAGATACAAAAGCACTTCTCATCGATGGACACCAGCGCAGAAGCGCCCTGGCAAAAATTGTTAGCTGGTACGATGAAAAAATCGATAGTCTTATTTTGGCAAGTGACGAAGCCGCTCGTGCTGGCAAGCCAAAAGAGGAATTGGATAAAATAACCAGCGAGATTGAAAAGTCCGAAGCTGAAAAAATGGAATTTCTTGCCAGTGAAGTAGTTTTGGAAGTGGCAAAACTTTCCATTCCCGAAGCGGCTCAGATGTTTGTACGCTTGAATAATGGTAAAGCACTTTCGGGAATCCAAAAGGGAACGGCAAAAATTGACAGCAGAACGCTTGCGAAGGCTCGCCAGTATATCCAGCTTTTGCCAGTGAAGGTTGCTGGTAAAAAGTGTAAAGATGAGATAGCTTTGATGCTGGCGGCGGCTATGGTAAAACACGGAACATATAACTACAATTGTAAAAATATGGCAACTGCTGGCTCTACTGCTATCCGTGTTCTTGAACTGGCAGACGCTACCATGTTTCCAGAAGCTGGCAAACTGGAAGAAGCCGCCAGCGCCTTTAATAATGCCGTGGTAAAAGCTGCCAGAGAAAGCGAATGGTTCGCCGCCGCTCGACTGGTTCCTGCTATTGCGGCTGGTTATATTTTCCATATCACGGAAAATGAATGGGATACCATGTTCCAGAATCTGGAAAAAGTCAATGCCTATGACTGCCGCACTGACGCTCCCGCCGTGGTAAAAACTGTAAAAGGAGAGAAGTGCTATTCTGTCAATACTTGTAAAACGAAGGAAGCGGTGAAATTTGCCAGCATCTGGCAGGAAACTTCCAACAGCCCGAAGGCAACGCTGGCAAGATTCTCCAGCTTGCGTGATGTGTTCCGCCCGACTCCCGACAGACTCCGTGGATGGCATCCACTGGTAAATGCTGGAATCAAACCTGTTGCGGAGGATACCGAAGCACTGGAAGAAACTGCCAGAGCCATGGAGGGACTGTTCCCTGCCATGAAATGACAGTAAAGCAAAAACTGTAAAACTGTAAAGAATAGGAATCCGTCCCCTGCTGGCAATAGCTGGCAGGGGGCTTTCCATTTACTGGAAGCGGTGCTGGAGGGGCTGATTTACAATTTCTGACTGGGAGAAATTTCTTACTGGGGTTCAAGCACTTATAGTCTAATGAACAGGGGTGGTTGGCAGTGGGAGAATAGTATAATGGGCAATAACCATTATCCTTCCCCATTCCATTCATTTCTTTGCTTATCTGTCATTTTGGTATAGTCATCTAAACTAACGGTGATATATTTCCCATTAACAAACTTGACCATGTGTTTAGACCACTGGTCTATTAGTTCATTTCTTTTATCTTGTCTTTGTTGTTTTCTTTTGTTATAGGCGATTTGTTTTTGAATACGCTGTTCTTCATTGACAATCTTCTTTTCAACAGCTTGTTGTTCCATTTCAGATTCACGATTTTTATGGGCGAAGCAAAGAATGGCATTTATAATTAGAAACCTAAAAGTTCTCCCAATGCAGCTTAGCCCATTTATTAATGCTCGCCCAAGCTCTCGTTGCTCTTTCTTGATGCTTAACTCCGCTTGATATAGTCTTCTGTTATTATACCCATGGTATCTCATTCTACTGTTCTTACCATTAGTGGTCATATATTTATTTCCTTTCTATTTGTTCTGGTTATAGTATACCATAATGCTTTGGATTTGTCAAGTAGGGTAACAAAAAGTTTACATATATGGAAAATATTCCCTACAAGGATATGCAATCTATACAATAATGTCAAATATATTTTACATATTTTTGTACATTATTATGAACATTCTGTTAATTTTCATGTAATTTATGGAAAACCCTATTGACTTATTATAGTATATATGTTATAATGCAACCATAGGTTAAAACAACATATAGCCTAAAATATTGTATTATCGTGTGGTGATTACATAAATACAGGTAAGATATTTGAACAAGAGATACATGACAGCATAAAGAAATATAACAAGGAACATGGTGATGTCGTGTATTATCATCGTGTAAAAGACCCTGCGAGTTCATTTGGTGGGGGCGGGGGTAATACACGATTCAGCATGAAAAACGAATACGACCTTATCCTATACAAGTACCCAATATTCTTTGCTTTAGAACTTAAAAGCAATGGTGGAACAAGTTTTTCTTTTAGCAGAAATGACAAATTAGAGAAAAGCAAGGATATTAAGGACAGCCAGATAATGTCCTTGGTAGAAGCTGAAAGGTATCATGGTGCTGTTGCTGGATTAATTCTTAACTTTAGAAAATACGAAGAAACATATTTTGTTAGAATATCTGATTTTTACAGATTCCGAAATGAAACTGAAAAGAAAAGCATTAACAGGGAAGATATACTGGGTCTTAATTCTATTCTTATTCCGCAGACATTAAAGAAAGTCAGATATGATTTTGACATATCTTCGTTATTAGACTATAAATTTGACATTGGGGTGAATGATTTGTGATATTTAGCAGGAAGAAACCTATCAAGGTATATCTTGATTTTGACAACACACTTGTAGATTCAAACAGCGCAATGATTTATTTGCTTAATCAAGAATACGGGACAAACAAAAGTTATGAAGAACTAAAGAAATATGATTTTAAAGATTTATTTCCGTGTTTAACAGATAAGCATTGTGAAGAGTTGTTCGCAAGCGGCAAGTTATTTTCTATTTTAGAGTTCTTTGAAGACTGCTATGAAACGCTGGATTATTTTAAAAAGCGTTGTGAATATTCTTTAGTTACTTATGGAACCAAAGACAACTTGTTCTTCAAGGAATTTTGGTGTAAGAAGAAGTTGCCGTTCATTAAGAATTATTCTTTATTAGAGTTTAAGGGAAATGAATATGCGTATGATAAGTCCATGATAGATATGTCTGACGGCATATTTATTGACGACCATATTGATTATTTAAGAAGCAGTAATGCTAAAGTAAAGATACTTTTTAGAAACAACCACGATGGTGACTGGAACAAAATTAACAATTTAGATGATGTTTATGTTGTAAACAGTTGGAAAGAGATTTATCACATTATCAAGTTCTACACAGAAAACGGAGGGATTATTTAATGCTTATTGTGCTTGTTGGAAAAAGTGCAAGCGGAAAGACGACATTAGAAAAATACATCAGTGACAACTTCAGATATGAAAAGATTGTCAGTCATACAACAAGGCCCATTCGTGGTAATGAAGTTGATGGTGTAGATTATCATTATGTTAGTGAAGATGTGTTCAATGAAATGAAACTAAATGATGAACTTGTTGAACACGCAACATTCTGTAACTGGTCTTATGGCATTAGCAAGAAAGAAATCGAAGACAAGAAAGATGCTATTGTTGTAGTTAATCCTGCTGGGCTTCGTAAACTTCGTAAGCTTAACATACCAATGTCTGTGTTCTATGTAGTATGTGACGACAAGACACGCTACAAACGTAGTATAGACCGTGGTGACGACATTGTAGAAGTTGCTTTAAGAAGCCGTTCTGATACTGATTGTTTTAACGGCATTGAAGATGAAGTAGACCGTGTTCTTTTAGGAACCAATACAGTAGAAAGTAATGCTGTTGAAGTTTTTGAAGTAGTGGCAAGAAAAAATAAGGAATAAGGGGTTTTGTTATTTGTTTGCTCCAAAGCTTTATACTGTTCATAAGTTCCAGTTCCTTGACCTTGTTAGGTTAGGAATGGAAGTTAATGGCAACTTAAAGTTCTACGAGATTAAACAGCAGGACAATATGCTGTTTAGGCAGATACGAATTATAAACAAAAGCGATAGCGTTGAAGGCTATGTATTCTTTGTGGACTGTGCTGGCGCACAGTCCAAGCTTGAAGCTTTTACCGACATGATGCGTAATGGCATTGTAATAAACGGCAAACACTATACAATGTCTGAAAGGTCTGCCAGTATGACCAGACAAGGAATACTGTCTTTTCTTAGGGATGACATTTATGATACATTGGATGAAATCATTGGTCTTGGTGTCAAATTAAAGGAAACTGTACTTTCAAAGTATATGGCCTATCGTGGGCTAATGTTCAGTTCTTGTCATTGCTTAGAGGGTTGGTTTCCAAAGATAATTGTTGTGCCAGACTACTACACTACGATAAAAGACCAAAACATTAAGTATGTAGTGGATGATGTCATAGAATATGTAGACAAGAACACTGGCGAAAACAAGCAATGGAAACAAAAAGGTATCAGAACTGGCGTTCGTGACATTGAAATTAATGCATTTGATGGATGTGGTATTCATCATCCGAATATTACAAAACAGGTTAAGGAACTTCTTGGTGCAAAGTCAGACCCCACAAGCTTACAGTTAAGACTGCCATACTGTAAGGGTGTAACGCATGAATTTGACTACACAACATTCTTTAAGATTAGGGATGTAAAGTTCATTAAGGATGTGTGGGGCGTTGAACATAGCGTAGAAGATGAAATGATAATCTTCACGGAGTCCATGTATAAGGGCATGAAATATTTCAAAAAATATGGGGACTATCGTGACTGGGAGTTCTATTGGGAACAGTTCCACAAGTATAATCACTGTATCGGAATTGCCAAATGGAACTTTAGTAAAGAAGAAGAGCCTGTATATACCCGTGGTAACTATCAGATACTTCAAGACCTTGACCTTGACTATGATGATTTTGCTACATTGGCGCAGGACAGCATTGACTGGGTAACAAGAATAGTTAATGGCGACCCATTGTATACTTATTGTTTTTTAGGGTTGACATATAGTGAACACAAGCCAATGAACGACTATGTAGCTTCTATTTTGAAGAACCCAGAAATGATAAAAGAAAAGTGCGTTCGTGAATATATCGTAAACCTTTTGAAAAAGTATATTGACGAAATGAAGTGCGGTAAGCTTTGGTTAAAGGCTTGCTTCAAAATATTAGCCCCAGACCTTATCGCTTTAGCCGAACATATTGGCGGGCTTGATGTTGTTGGCTGTCTTGGTGAACACGAGTTTTACACAAACGACGCTGATGGCGATTATTTAGGCGAATACTTGATTGAAAGAAATCCGCACATTTGTAGAAGCGAACATACTGTTCTTGACGCAGTTGTAAATAAAAAGATTGACAGGTGGTGTTCCCACTTATCCAATGTCTGTATGATTAACATTCGTAGTATAACCCCACAAAGACTCAATGGTGCAGATTTCGACGGAGATTTAGTTCTTGTTGTAGAAAACGACACTATGATTGAAGGCGTAGATAGACATTGCCCAGTTGTTATAGACATTGAAGATAAGATAACTGCGTTGTCGCAAGAAGTCAATCGTGAAAACATTATCAGCATTGTCCTTAAAACGCTAAATTCTTTGATAGGTGAAACTTCAAACTGTGCCACCACTTATCATAACAAGGTTACAAACAATCCAGAACAAAAGAAGAAGTACGAAGAATATATTGATATGCTTTCTGTAATTAACGGTAAAAATATAGATAAATGCATTGTCTCCTAATATGGTAACATATTAGTGCTACCTCGTGAACCTACCAAGGGTGTGGGGAAACCTGCTAACGGTGAAAATCTAAGTTGTGTATCAAATATCTTTAATAGAAAAGAGGTGAATAAATGGAATTTATAAACATTAATGAAAATAAAAATAAGTCTGGAATTTATTGTATCGAAAATAAGCTTAACCATAAGAAGTATATCGGGCAAACAAAACAAAAGTTTATAAAAAGATATTGGTATCATCTATGGTCTTTAAGAAATGGAAGTCATTTTAATAAAAAGTTATTAAATTCATTTAATAAAAATAATGAAGATGATTTTATTTTCTACATGGTAGAAGAAGAATATGATGTAGATAAAATTAATGAATTAGAAAAGAAATATATTAAAGAATTTAATACAATAGAGTCTGGTTACAATATTTCTGAAGGCGGCCAAGAACAAAATCTTGTTCAATATGTTTCTGCTGAATCAAGAAAAAGAGTTGGTCAGCTAAACAAAGAAAGAATGACTGGTAAAAAGCTTTCTGAAGAAACAAAGCGAAGGATGCGTGAAGCGTCACATCATCAACGACAGTCCGAAGATGGAAGAAGAAGAATCTCTGAAGCTATGAAAAATAGGATTGTATCGGATGAAACAAAAGAAAAATTAAGAAATGCCAATATCGGAAGTAAAAGTCCAGTCGCTGTGCTTAATGAAGAAAAGGTTAAAGAAATAAAAATAAAATTAAAAGAAGGAATAAAACAGTCGGAGCTGGCAAAGCAATTTAATGTTTCTTATGGCGTTATTTCGGCAATTAAGCACAATAGAACATGGACTCATGTAAAAATTGATACACAATATGACAATACCGTGTCCGTAAAAAGATGTAACGACTAACCGTGATGAGTGTAGCGGTGTACACAGCCTATTGGTACGGCTGTGGAAGTGCGAGGCTGCCAGCAATGGTAGAAGAGATAGTCTAATCCCCTAATAAATATCTGGAAACAGAGGGTAGAAAATGTATGCAAAAACCGGAGTAATGTATAATATCCCTCGGTATATTGCAAAATATGCAAAACCTGTTCCATACTTTATGAAATATCGTAGTGACTATTATGCTAAAATGAAAAAGTTCTCTGTTGCTAAAAGTAACATGAATAGACTGGCAAAAGATATAGAGTCTTGGCAGAAAGCAGAAATCCGATTTAAGAAAACATATAAAGATTTTGACTATAAGATTATGATGTCGCCATTCGCAAAGTATGACGAAGAGACATTCAATAAGATTGAAGAAATCTTTATTAGATTTGATAAACAGATGTCTGAACTTTCTTCGTTCGCTTCAAAATGTAAGAACTTTGAAAAGTATAAGTACTTTTTTGAAACATGGTATGATGATATTGACAAAGATACTGTAAAGAATTTTGAAGTAAACTGGAAATACTATTATGACCTATACAAAGAAGAGTGTCAACAGGTTTGTCCAGATAAGCGTATCCTTGCTAATATCGCAGTAGCACTTTGTTATGAAAAGTATCCCAACAAAAATAAAAAGTTTATGTGGAAGGTGGCTTCCGAAGGAATCCTGTTGAATATTAAACAGCAGCGTTTTAGTCTTCCAGAAAGAGACGATAACGGCGAATATGAATATCTTGGAAAGAAATATACAATGATGGAGGTTATTGCTTGATTAACGAAACTATACTTGTTCGGCAATATCTTAATGGTGAGAACATAAACCCAAATTGTCTTTATAGAATTTGCTTCCTGCTTGCGAAGTGGTACAAGGAACAAGGGATTGAAGATAAGCTTCAAGTAAGAACGAATATTTTTGAATGGGCTAATAAATACGGGGTTTACTTGCCCCTGTATTTAAACGCCTGTATAGATAATGCCTTTAGTGACGAAAGACGACTGACTGAAAACATTACTGTTAGGGTTTCAGAAGAAGATGTTACTGAAATCAAAAGACGGTTTGATAACAAAAAGACAAGAAAGGTTGCTTTGGCCATTCTTTGTTATGCTAAAACCTTTGCTAATTCCAAAGGTGAATTTAGAATTTCCCAAGTGTCTTTTGCCGATTGGGTTCATATCGACCCTGCCAATGTTGGCAGAAGACATTTCCGTGAACTTATTGATTATGGCTATATGACAAGAATAGATAATGGTTCTGCCAAACATAACTTCTGGAACAAAGATGTAAAGACAAAGATGAATAAGTACAAGATTTCTGTTCCAATTAGAAATGTTGGCGAATATGTTTTAGACGATAACAATATTGATAAATTGTATGAAGAAATTTTTGCGAACTAATTATGAAATACCATAATGTATGGTGTGTTGTCATTGTAAACAAAAATTGTAATAGCATATTGTCATTTTATATGCAAAACAACAAAAATTTATAGTAAAGGATTTGAAGGATTAAATTGGTTAAGTTGAGTAAAAAGGAATGGAACGAAATTAAGGAGTCTGGATTTACGACTAAATACAGAGTGTTTTCTACAAGCCACAACAGATATTACTACATGGCAGAACCTGACTTTAGAAATTACAATAATTGGGTAAGGAACAATGGCAAGAAGGTCTGATGGTATTCTTAAAAAGAAAGACTTGATTAAGATTGTGGCTAATGAAACTGGGTACATGGTTTCAGATGTTAAAGAAGTAGTAGAAACATTATTTAACACAATTGAGCAAAGTGTAATAGATGGAAAAGACTGTAATCTTGGGGCTTACTATTTCGGCAGTAAGATAACAGAGTCGAAAACGGTTAAAGACCCAAGAACACAAATCTATTTTGAAAAGAAGAATTATAGCACACCCTTTATAAAGTTGCTTCCAGGATTTAAACGGAAGTTTAAACTGGCCGAAAGGGAAAAGGAGTTACGTGGATATGAAGATTAAGTATGGTGTATTTGACAAGCAGGGTAGAAAGATTGCTGGTGTACTTGGTGTAGACGGCAAGGAAGTGTATATTGAGATTAATGGTAAGAGCTATCCTATTGCCGAACTTGTTAGTGATTATGACGGTAGCGACATTGTAATCAATGTCGGTATCGAAACTGATGATGTTGTCGGTTGACAAATAAACCGAAAGGAATTAAAGGATTATGGATTTAAGAAGCAGAATTATTCAGCTTTGTACTGAGATGAAAAAGTCTGGTGAACAAAGCTTTTACAATGATGTTGCGAAGATTGTAAACAAGGAATATGGCGTAGACATGACTGGCGAGTCTATCCGTGGCGTGTGCCGCAGATATAGAAAGCAAAACAATCTTGACGATAGTTTTAATCCCATTAGCATCCCAGACATTGCTGACGACAAGCAATTTTCCGATGGTTTTGACGGATATATTAATCCCAACAAAAAGATTCTTACAATTAATTCGGATGATACAAGAACAAGTCAGTGCGACATTGAAGTTGAACAGGGTGTAAATATTACACCGGAGCTTCTTCTTGAAAAACACGGGTTTGACCCACGACACTTTAAGCTTATTAGTGCCAAAAATTCCCAATGGGACAGTAAGGTTAAGGGCGGCCATGTAATCAATCTTTATAGTTCAAAGATTAGTGTTGCCCCTAAAAACGAAATTGTGTGGGACGACGTATTATTTAAGAAAATTTTCGATAATATTGGCAAAACAAAGAAGATTAGTCAGTATAAGAACAACGACCATGTTGATAATGGCTATGCTTTGGTGCTTCCGATTGTAGACCTACATTATGCTATGTGGGCAAGTAAATCCGCTACTGGTGACCAATATGACACAAATGTAGCGAGAAAATGCCTTTTTAGTGTAATAAATGATGTTCTTGAGCAAGTTGGGAATAGAAAGTTTGAGAAAATTATTCTTACAATCGGTAATGACCTGTTGAATTTTGATACAAAATCTGGAACTACTACCGCTGGGACACAGCAGGACAACGATTGTGAAATTGAAGATGCTGTTGTTGAAGTTACAGACATTTTGATTGATATTATTGAACAACTTAAAAAGATTAGCAAGGTTGAAGTAATACATATTCCTTCAAATCACGATAGAGTTGTAAGTTTTGGCATTGCTAATACGCTTCGTGCTGTTTATCGTGACGATGAAGGTGTTGATGTAGACGCTGACGCCATTGAAAGAAAGTATAAGGTGTTCGGAAGAACGCTTTTGGGCTTTGCACACGATATTAAGGCCGATAAGGTCAACAATATCGTACAGGAAGACGCAAGATATATGATGATGGATACTGACCGTACTGTATATTTCCTTGCCCACCTTCATCACGAAGAGTGTAAGGATGTTGGCGGCACAGATGTTCGTAGACTTCCTACAATTTCAAAGAAGTCCAGATGGGCTTATGAGAAAGGATACGGAAGCGTTCGTAAGAATCAGGCATTTATTGTAGATTCTGAACACGGAATTTCCCAAATCATCTATTCTTTCGTTTAATATGAACTAATTTATCCCCCGTCAGTTAATTCTGGCGGGGAATTTTTATTTGGAGTTAATGGGAATATGGAAGACAACAAGGAAATTATTGTTCAAGATGAAGAAATTGAGTCTTCTGAATCAGATAATAAAAAGAAAACCTGTCTTTGTTGCGGCAAAACAATGAGAAAAAACAATTTTTTCTCCACAAAAAGCAAATATTACAAAGATGGATACACAGCTTTCTGTAAAGACTGCTGTAATGACATTTTTTATGACCACTACAATGTTACTGGTAACATAAAAGAGGCACTTATTGTAACTTGTTGCAAGCTTGACCTTTTAGTGTTCCCATCGCTTATTGAGTGGGCAGAAAAGTCTAAAAATTCAGAAGATGTTAGTGCTATGCTGAAAAATAAGACATTTCTTGGTCTATTTATTAAGAAAACAAACCTAAAATCCATTATGATACAAAGCATAAAGACTGATTTGTGCTTTGAAAATTCCAATTTTTGTGGTATTCCGTTTAAAGAGGTGCCAAAAATGGAAGAAGATGGTCGTGTTTATTCTGAAGACGAAGAAATAGCATATGCAACAGAGCCAGAAGATGAAACAACTATAATTACCAGAAAACAACTTAAAGAATTTAGAGATAAATTTGGCAATTATAATGATGATGACCTCCGCTGGCTTGGCAAGAAGTATCTTGAGTGGGACGAACACTACGATATTTCTGAACTTAATAAGCAAAAACTGATTATACAACTTGTCTGTGATGAATTTTCAATCGTAAAGAAGAGGGAGCAGGGCGAAGATGTGTCCAAACAGTGGAAAACATTTATGGACACGATGAAGCAGCTTGAACTTACCCCAAAACAGCAAGCAAAGAACTCTACTGGCACGGGTTTTGCTTCTTTAGGAGACTTCATTAAAGAAGTTGAAAGAACAAAGCCGATTATTAATCGTGACCCAAGGTTTGAAGATGTAGACGGAATAAACAAGATAAAAGTAGCTATGGCTGGCGCTTTGGCGAGAACTCTTGGAAGAGAAAACCAATATTCAAAGGCTTTTGAGAAGATTTATAAGCAATATAGCTCTGATATTCTTTCAACATCTTCATATGATGAAGACGATGGCTAACCAAAATAATAATAAGTATTCAGAACAGTTTTGGGACAACTTTAATGATTGGATTTCTTATTACAGACAAAACATTCATAGATTTATAACAGAATATTTGGGAATAAACCTGTATTTTTTTCAAAAGATACTTGTTTATTTAATGGATTTTACTGGCGAAAAGAAAATTGGCACATTTGTGTTCTTCGCAAGCCGTGGACTTGGTAAATTAAAATGCTATTAAGGAGATTTGTTTTATTATGAGTGAAGTTTACTTCAGAAACCGTAAAAATGGTTTAACAATAGAACAAAAGAAATATATAATTGAGCATTATAGTGATGAAAAAACATCTCGTATTGCTAAAAAATTGAATTTAAGCTATAAGCAAATAAGAGACTATGCGAGTAACCTAAAAATAACAAAAAATAAAAAGTCGTTCGACGATTACATTAAAGAAAAAGACGAGTGCGGAAGCTGCATTTCAAAATTGTGTATCGTTAAAGAACCAAAAATTGATAATTTGTATAAAAGCAAATACGGAAAGTATGCAGTAAATGATAATTATTTTGAAAAAATAGATAATGAATTTAAAGCATATTGGCTTGGCTTTTTAATGGCTGATGGTTATGTTAATGAACAAACGCCATGTTTGGAATTAACATTAAAATCAGAAGACTTTCAACACATTAAGAAATTTAAAGAAAGCTTACAATCTGAGGCAGAAATAAAAAACAAAAGAATAAAATCATATGAAGCTTCAAGAATTAGCATATGTAATAAAAAAATCGTTGAAGACTTAATAAAATGCGGTTGCGTTAATAATAAGTCGTTAATAATTGAAATGCCAGATTATAATATTGTCCCTAAAGAACTTTACAGACATTTTATAAGAGGTTTTTTTGATGGCGACGGTTGCATATATTTGAACAAGGAATTAAAAAAGATTTCTGTATCTTTTATAAGCAATGAAAAGTTTATATCACAATTAATAGAATTTTTATCAAAAGAATTAGACATTATAAAATGTTCAGCAGAAAGGAAAGAAAATAATAAAGCTGTTGGATGCTTTTGGTTTGGAGTCGAAAATTGTTATAAATTATTCAAATATATGTATGAAGATAGTAATATTTTTTTAGATAGAAAATTTAAAAAATTTGATAGCATTTTTTGCCTAAACTAACCGAAGTATGGATAGGTTAGTTCGTAAACGAGCAAAATCGGTGAACCCCAGCTTAAAAAGGGAATACCGAGGTAAGTAATTATTCTAAAAGATAATTGCCACCGTAACGGGTAGTGGTTGAAACTGTGTAACAGAATATAATACCACCAAGAGTGTTCGTCGCACACCATATTTTAGTGCAGAAATCTACCCTGAACTTACGAGGGAGCTTAATCGTAAGAAGTACAGATAAAAAGCTGTACGATAACATAATTGAAGTCGTGGCTTTGTTCAGTCTACTGTGTAGCTAAAGCAATTTTATATCCTGGAATTAAAATTGTAGTCTCATCTGCCAATGTAAGACAGGGCAAGATTCTTGCTGAAAAGATTAGAGACTTGGCAATGAACTGCCCAATGTTGGAAACTGAACTTAAAGGTGGTCTTGACGGTATTCATATTGTTAAGGACGGCGCAGACATTCAGTTTGAAAATAATTCCACGATAGAAACTGTCGTATGCGGCCCTGGCGGTAAAGGCAAGCGTTCGCAAATTCTTATTTTGGACGAAAGTCGTCTGATGGATAAGGAAGATGTAAACACAAACCTAACACCATTTTTGACTGGTAGACGGAACCCTCCATTCGCTAAAAACCCAAAATACAAACATTATATTGATGAAGAACCAAATATAATGATTTCTTTGACCTCCATCGGATATAAGGACGAGTGGTCTTATAAAGATTTTGAAAAATATGCTAATTTTATTGCATCTGGGGATACAAACTATTCAATAGTGTCTTTACCGTATCAGTTTGGCGTAGAATCGAACATCATCACGGCAGACTTTATTGATAAACAGTTAAAAGAAGAGGGAACCGACCCAAGAACCTTCCGTATGGAAATGGAAGTAATCCCTTACGGCGAATCTGAACATTCAATGTTCAAATATGAACACCTAAAAAGGGCAAGACGAATAGTGGCTCCATTAATCCCGATAACTGATGATGAATTTATAAAATATGGTGGAGATTTAACGAAATCAAGGTTCTATCAAAAGAAAGAGCTTAATGAAATTCGTGTTGTAAGCATGGATATTGCCGTTTCTGCTGGTAGCATAAACGATAATACAGTATTCACAGTGTTCCGTCTTATGGAAATTGATGATTATTACATGAAAGAGGTTTCCTATATCGAGGCCATTAATGGTGTGAATCTTGATGACCAGATTGTTAGACTGAAAAGACTGTATTATGACTTACAATGTGACTATGCTGTAATAGATGCTGGTGGCGCACTTGGTATTAACGCAGCAAACCTTTGCGGTCAAAAGACACATGACATTATGCGTAATGTTTGGTACCCAGGTTGGAGAACTACAAACCAGACCGAAAAGTTTGATATGCGTGTTGCTGACCCAAATGCTATGCCAGTTCTTTATTGCATACAGGTCGCTGGTGGTAGCGCTTCTGCTATGCAGTACAACATGGTAGTAAGAACACAGATAGAACTTGAAAGAGGACACCTTCTTCTTCTTATGGATGAGGACAGTGTTCTTGAATACATGAACAAAAAATACCGATACATGGAACTAAAAACAAGTAATGATTCTTCTGATAGGGCTTTAGCTAATTATATGATTGCGCCATTTTTGAATACTAATAAGCTTGTGGATGAAGCAATTAAGACACAGATGATTAGAAATAAAAATGGCAGATGGCAATTCAATGAGGGCGCTGGACGAAAAGATAGAATTATTAGTATGTTGTATGGTATTCACTTTATAGCAATGCTTGAAGACGATTTAAGCTACAAAAATAAAGGCACAAACATTAGTGCGTATGCTGGAGGCGGTGCTGTACAGCATAGGGCTTCCAGTGTAACCCCATTTAATAATAATTTACAAAAGCTGACTGGTTTGGGCTTTGGAAAGAGGTAAATATGATTCTGAAAATTAATGCTAAAAATAATAGTTTTTCAGAAATGTTTGACTTCTTGGAGAGTCTGGGCGACTTTATAATTTGCAATAAAAACATTTATGTTGAAACTAAATTTGATAAAAAGGTTAAAAAATACTTTAAAAGTGGAAATGTAAATGTTATAACCGAAGACAACTATAAGGAAGAAAAGTCAGATATGGTTGTAACTTGGCTAAAAGAAAAGTTGATTAAACAAGAATTGGATGATTTTGAAAAAACGGAAGAGTGTCAAGCTACATTAAGAAAGTTTTCTGAATATATGGACATTTTAGAGTCAAAGAGGTTTGGAGGTGTTAATTCTGGCGAAAGAAATGAAAAAGCAGGAACAGACCCCTCCTGTTAATACTGAAGGTTTCCTTCATATTGACGAACAAAATAAACGTTGGAAAAGCTTCTTTTCTTCTGGCCCGTATTCCTCAATGTTGTCTGCTGGGACTATTGGCGGTTTCTTAATGAATAGTGGTTCGTTTTTTGTTGATGACCCGTATTTGTTAAATCAAAGAATTAAGCAGCTAAAGTCAACTGCCAAGTTTATGGAAAGAGAGCAGATAGAAAATGCTCTTTTAGACATTGACCATAATGAACAGACTTTAAGAGAGGCGACACATAGCGCCTTAAATATGACATATCCACTGTATAGGCTTCAGTACCTTTATGAAGGAATTTTGAAATATAGAAGCTATATAAAGCCATCCTATGTTTCAAAAGAAGATATGTCTACCGAAAGGTTTAAGCGTGAGTGGGAATTTATCGACAAATGGCATAAGAAACTTAATCCTGAAAAACAATTTAGACGTATTACAGCGCAGGTAATTCCGGAGGGCAAAAAGGCTTATTATGTTAGACAAAACTATAATAAGGGTAGCAAGACGGAAGAACCAAGTGTCGATTATGTTTATTTTGAGCAGTTGCCAAGTGACTGGTACAAGATAGTAAAACATTCTACTGACAGTTATGAAATAGTAGCATTTAATTTCGCTTATTTTTGGCAAGCTGGTACTGACCTTGGACAATTCCCGCCAATTTTTGGTAAATACTATCAAGAATTAATGAACGCAACGGAACAAACACCATCTGGAAGAAAGATTATTAATCAAGATAAAACCCCAGAAGATGTCGTTGTTGAATACAATAACAGAACAATGCAATGGTATTATTGGAAAGAATTGCCAGCTAATACTTGTTTTGTGTTTTGTTTTACAGAAGCGGATGATTTACAGGTTTCTCCTTTCGTGTCGCTTTTGTTACAGGCACAAGACCTTGCTTCGTATTCGTTGCTGCAACAGCAATTGCTGTCTGTTCCGCTTTATTCTATGTTGACTGGTGAAATCCCACTAAACGACAAGAATAAATCTGGTGCGTATCTTGATGACTATGCATTATCCCCAGAATCCGTTAATTTGTTTGAGGCAAAAGCCAATAACCTTATGCCACCTGGAACATCTTATGTCATGGTTCCAAGTAAAAACAATGAACTTCATCATTTCCAAGAGATTCCTAATGCTAATGGAATTTACAATACAGCCTTGCAACAGGTAATTAATACCTCCGGCGCATCTACACTTATTACTACTACTGAAAAACCCTCTGTTGCTCAAGTAAACGCCGGTAAAATTATTGAAACAAGATTTGTTGATAGACTTTATGAGCAATTTGCGTGGGCTGTTGATATTATTCTTCGTGATATGTATGATGAAGATGATTTGAAATATCATTGGAACTTTAAGATTTTTGGTGATTCCTTTAGTGAAAAGGAAAGAATTAGTGCCATTGAGAAGAGCTTGAGTATGGGGCAGACAGAACTGTTCCCAGAATATTTAGCGCTTAATGGCTTGACCCTAATGGACGCTGTAAATAATGCTGACTGGGTTGATTCTTCTAAAATCTATGATAAGTTTAAGATTATTCAGACTTCTTTCACTTCAACTGCTGGCGCAAAAGACGACAATGCTGCTGTTGCCAAACAGGAGGGCGAAGCTGGGCGTAAACAAATTACAGAAGACCAGATAGAAAACGACTCTACCGCTGCTTCTTATGAAAGCGGCACAAATATTGAGAGGTGATGCTTATGACAGAAAAATGCAAGCATAAGCTTCCAGATGGAAAGAGCGCTATTTTGTGGGACACTACAAGATGGCTTGGTATTCACCCTCAAAAGATAATTGGCGTATGTTCTCTGTGTAGAAAATGTTTTAAAATTACAAAAGAAGAATATATGCTAAAGTACAAAGAAGGGGGTGAGGGCTAAATGGGCAGAAAGTTTATCTCTGACGAGGTAAAAAAGGCTCTGACTGGGATTTATGGACTTTTATTCATTGGTAATGCCAAGTGTGACAATATGGTTGGACAGCTTGATGTTAAGTTTGTTATGCCTAATTTGTCTCACCTTGTTCACTATCATTTGGCGCATGAATTTCCTATCATGGCAGATGTTATCGGTGATTATGCTGCAGAAAGAAATGAATATTTGCCAAGACCAAATGTCCCTGCTGAAGCAAAAGATTATCAAAACATCAAGGTTATGTTTGAAGACCTGTTAGAGTATATGGCAGACCTTGAAGATGCCGTTAAGGAAGTAATCACAATGTGTACAAACGTTGGCGATTATGCAACAAAAGTTGTTATGGATGGATTCCTTCGTGACCTTATTCCTTACACAGCCATTGTGATTAATATTAATGACTATATTGAAATGAATGGTTATGAGCCACACAGACTTGTCAGTATGGATGCAAGAATCAACAAATTCATTAATGTTGATGAATAATCGTTTATGGAGGGCAGATGATGAAAAAGATTTTTGCTTTAGAAGTAAACGATTATGATGTTAAAGAATTATCTGACAAGCAATTTCTGTCTATGGACATCTGGGCTATTTCTAATGGTATAAACAGAAATGGTTCGGAATTTCTTGAAGAAAGTTTTGAATCTGCAATTCCGACTTTTTACAACAAACCAGTTCTTGCTTTTTATAATACAACTATTTGTGATACAGAAGAACATAATTGTAGTGTAAACTTTGATGAAGACGGAAAAGTTTTCTACGACTATCAGTATGATGGCGCGGAGCATCCTGTTGGACTTATTCCAGAAAGCGCAACAATTACTATTGAAGAGCGTGATGGTAAAAAATGGATTCATATTAAAGATGCTTTGCTTTGGTATGAATACAACCATCAGCTTGGACAGTTATTAAAGAAAAAGGGCAATAAGAAGGTTTCGGTTGAAGTCGAGTTCCTTGACTCTTATATGGATGAGGGCATTGAAAAAGTTAAGTCATTTGTGTTCCTTGGTGTTACAATTCTTGGAAAAGACCCGAACACGATGGAAGAGTATCAAGAAGGAATTGAAGGCGCAAGACTTGAACTCTCTGGATATACAAAGACAGAGGAATTTGTTAGATTTAAACAAAAAATGTCGTTTGCTTACAATAAAATGAATGTTTTAAAGAAGTATAACATTGAAATCCCAGAAGACAAGCAAGAATTTCTTGCCAAGTCTGAATGGGGTACTGGCGACCCGATTAAGGTTGATAAAAGCAAGGATGCTGTATCAGAAGATAGTTGGGGCGATGTAAGTAAGACTGAACTTCGGAATACTGTTCTGAAGGCAAAGAACTATAAGACTATTGTTAAATCCGTATATCTTCTTGTAGAGGACGGCTGGGAAAACTCTCCGTCTTCACACTTGAAATATCCGGTTATGCAATATAAAAATGGGACTCTTGTTTATAATGCTGGCGGCTTGCTTGCTGCTCAACAGTATGGTGAAAAATACGACGAGGCTGTGGCAAATAAAGCTAAACGCATTAGAAAGAAACTCGGTCTTATTGAAACAGAAAGTGGTGAATCTATGAACAAATTTATTGAATTTGCTCGTGACTCCGCTAATCTTATCTATATCGGTTCTATGGACGGCAAGTATATATTTGTCAAGGCTGCTGACGAGGCAGACTGCGAGAAGTGTGAAATGTCCGTCTTTGAAATTGAGAAAGAAAAGGCCGAGATGAAGGATTGCGAAGGTTGCGAAGAGTTCGATTGGGATGAGCTTACCAAGCGTTCTGTCAGATTCTCCGATTGTGAAGACTGTGGTTGTACTAAAGAGGTAGAGGTAGAGGAAACCTCCGCTGATGGCGAAGAGGTTGAAGCCGGTACCGTTGAAGACCATAAGCAGTTTGAAGATGACGAGGACGAGGACAAGGACGAAGAGGAAGGCTCTGAAGAAGAAAAAGAAGACGAAGGGGAAGATGACAAAGAAGAGAAGGACGATGAGGAAGAGGAAGACAAGGAAGAGTATGTTTCCAAAGAGGAATATGATGCTCTGAAATGTCAGTACGCTGAACTCGAAGCCAAGTACAATGTTCTTTTCGCTGAAAAGGAAGAGTCTCGTATTCTGAAGATGAAAGAGGATACTGACGCTATTCTTTCTGATGAGGATGAAGACCTTGATGAGAAGACCAAGGAAGACCTTCGTAGTCGCCGTGATGCTGGCGAATTTGCCGATGTAGAGGCTTTTGTTCGTGAGCTGTCTTATCGTAAATATACTGCAAAGAAGAAAGTTCCTGCCAAAGTTGCTTATTCTGCAAGAACTACTTCTACAAAGAAAAATGAGGTTGTTGACGACCTCGACAAGATTTAAGTAATTTTTAGGAGGAATTTTATAATGGCTAATTATCTTTTCCAGCCCCTCAAGATGAGTTCTCAATTTAATGATGCCGACCTGCGTACCGTTCTGGTGCAGGCTGAAGGCAAGGATGTTGCTGTTAAGGACGCATCTTTCGTAGTTCTGGGCGGCTACGCTGCCGACCCCATTTACACCGCTGCCTACACCAAGGCTGCTGGTAAGGACACTACTGTTACTGATTTTAATGTTCGTCTGGCTACTGCTCCTGCCGATGCTACTGGCAAGGGCCTGTGCGTAATCGACCTGCCCATCGTGAATACCATTACTGATGGCACTAACACCTATCGTATTGGCGTTCGCACCGTTGACCTTGTTGCCGAGGCTGGTGTTCCCGTTCGTGCCAGACTGCTGCGTGACGAGGATGTTATGATGGTTGCTGATGGCGCTTTCGAGGCTGCTGTTGCGGACAACAAGTTTGCTACTGCTACTGCAAACAAGATGACTCTTACTCCTGCTGGCGAGAAGGGTACTGGCAATTATTTCACCATTGACGGTAAGGTTACCGTTACCGAGGGCGTTGACGCCGATGTTACCGCCTATGTAATCACCTTCCATGTAGCGTGATTGTTGACATATTTTAGAAAGTGAGGTAACATTTTTATGAATATTGCTCGTAAGTTTTTTACTATTGATAAAGAGAGTCCCAGTTACGCCTCTATGGACGAGAAGCAGCAGATTCTTTTCGAGTCTGGCGTAAATGTTGTTAAGAAGTATATCGCAGACACCGCCAATTCCGAGGGCAAGAAGGATGTTTTTACTATGGTGTCCGATAATGGCATTGATGATTATAAGGCTACCAACGAGAAGTTTGTCGAGAAGCTTGTTAAGTTCTCTATGGAGCGTGCTGGTTTCTCTACCGAGAACTTCCAGATTGGCATGGTTCGTAATCCCCAGGTAAACAAGAACACTTCTTTCCGTGAGAATTTTGCTGCTGTTGTTGCCCAGATTATGTCCCCCATTATCCCTGCTATCGTTTCTAACGAGTTTAACGGGTTTGCTGACATCAGCAACATTTCTTGGGGCGATACTGCCCGTTTCTTCGTACATAGCAACGACACCTTCTATGTTACTCGTCAGGCCGAGGGCATCAAGGAGGGCGTTGTACAGCGTCTGAACAACAAGGAAGTTACTGTCAACCCTGAACCTCTGAACATCAAGATTGCTGTTGACTGGTATCAGGTTGCTGCTGGCATCTTTGATTTCGGTGAGTGGGTATATCGTATTGGCGTTTCCTACTCTTCCTACATCAACATGATGATTGTTAATGCCTTTAACACCGCTATTGCTAATGGCATTACCGCTTCTTCTCCTTATTTCACCAATGGTTTCACCACCACCAAGTTTGCGAAGCTGGCCGATACCCTTCGTGCTGCTAATGGTGGCGCTAATGTTCGTGCCTATGGTGTTCTGGCTGCTCTGTCTGCCATTATTCCTACTGGCAATCAGGCCAATATGCAGATGGGCATTGGCAACGAGTGGAGCAAGATTGGTCATCTGACCGATTACATGGGCACCGAGCTGGTTCGTATTCCTCCCATCATGCTGCCCAACACTGTAAACACCACCGCCCTGCTCGGTATCCCCAGCGACACCGTTTATCTGATGGCTGATGGTGGCTACAAGCCCGCCAAGATTGTCTTCGAGGGTCAGACCGTTACCACCGATATCATTCCTACCGAGGCTCCCGACAAGGAGATGGGTCTGAATGTTACCATGCGTGTTGGTCTGGGCTTTATGACCGTAAGCAAGTTCGGCGCTATCACTGGCGTTACCCTGTAATTAGAATTTTTGGTTTTTTGTGGGAGGGGAGAAATCCCCTCCCTACTTTAATTATTTAATGGATTTTAAAGGAGTTTAATTATGGCTACAAAAATGACAAAGGCTGAAGACGCAGCTACTACTACTGCTGGGGTTAAAAAGGCAGTTTCTAATGATAATGATGTTCTGAAGAAACAAAATGAAGACCTTATGGAAACCATTCGACTTCTTCAAGAGCAAATTAATAGTTTGAAAGCAACACAGGGCGTACCCAAGACTATCGAATTAACTTCCAAGATGGACAGACCCTGCTCTATTATTCACTTGATTGATTGTGCGGAGGGTCTTCCTACTAATATTAATATTAACGGTAATGAATACTATTTTAACCGTTTTGGCGAGAAAAAGTTGTTTAGGTTTGCTGATGCTCAAAACATTGTAACAAAATACGCAGATTGGTTTTCTCGTGGTATTCTTACTCTTGGTGAGGATTGTGACGAGTTTAAGAACGAGTTCGCTATCCCTCCCCGTAGATGTGATACGCTTGCTGTTTATAATAGATTGGCAGATATGCCGCTTGACGAATTTAAGACGCTGGTTGATAATCTTGCCCAGTGTGACAAAGTACAGCTTGCCAGAAACTTTATGGTAAAGATTTCTCGTGGCGAGACTAAATATAAGAATATTGATAAGCTTCGTGTTCTTAACAAGGCTACCGATGGTCTTTTGAAGGACTATATCAAGGAAATTAATAACGATGAATAAGGAGGAATGATAAATGCGTACTTCCTTCTTGGAAATTTACAACATGGCAATTGCCGAACTAAAAGACCCCCAGTTAAAGGCTACTTTAGCACAAAATCCAATTATGTTTTGCAAGGTTATGTACAATTTCTTTGTAAATGCAATATCGCTTTTCACGAACCCCTTGGCAGTTGCTGACCGTCTTTCCAAGAGAGATGAACCCATCTATCATTCTGACACTTTTACTGGCGACGGCAATACTGCCACATTCACATTTAGCGTCCTGCCAGAAGCAGACAAAATCGACAATGTTGTTTATTGTTACGAGGCTGGCGACGAATATGTGTCTGGTGATTATGACCAGACCACGGGAACAGTAACATTTCAACAGCCACCTGACTATGGCGTACCAGTTGTAATTGGTTGGTATTATATTGGACAGTTTGACATTCAACTTCTTGAAAAAGAAAAATATATACTGTCCGAGTGGGTTATGGTATGTTGGTCTGAATATGTAAATAATAACAGACTTGATATAGATAGGCTTCTTGGGGATGGCGATTTTAAGCTACCTTCTAATGCAACAACAACAAACGCAAAAGTAAACTGGTTTGTTGTTAATAGAGAAACGGTTACCAAGCACATGAGCAAATATGCTTGGGATGCGGCCATTAAGAAGGTGTATAAATGAAAAATAAAAGATATTATATTGAACTTGTAAACAGGTTGTATTTTCTTTTAGTTTCATTTGAAACAGAACCTATGGAAATTTTTATAAGCAGAGCCACCACGCTTTCTTACGAAATAGGTGGAGACACTTATTATGAAGGAATGGGAAGAATCCACAGAAAGATTAACGCTTTGTTGAAAGATGAAGAAATAACGCACCGAAAAGTTAAGTCTACGGTTCTTGACAGTATTGATATTATTGACAGAATCTTGTCTAACTGGGAGGTGGTATTTGATAATGTCAAATAAATATTTGGATTCTATTAATACCACTATGCGTTTAGTCCCGAAGGACTTTAGACAAGCACGAAAACAATACGAATACGACCTGTCTGCAAAAATAGAAGAAGAGTTTGAGATGGCTCCGAATGTTTATAAGATAGGCGTTGAAAAAGTTTTTGGAACTCTTCAGTTTGAGGACTATGTTTGCCGTATAATCAGCGCAATAGACCCAAAAACTGGGCTTAATCTTGGTGATGACTTTAGACGAATTATAAGTAAAGACCTAAATGACCCAATGGCTATGGGATGGAGATATAGGTTTGGTAATAACATTTGGATTGTTACAAACACAAACAACTACAAGGATATTACGAAATCTTGCATTATTAGACGATGTAACAATGTAGTAAAGTGGGTTGACAAATCTGGCGTTGTTGTTGAGGAACCATGTATTGCTGGATATGCTTTGAAATATTCAAACGCATACTATAACGACCTTAATGCGTTGCCGCAGGGAACTATTAACCTTACAATGCAAAACAATCAAAATTCTAAACGTCTAAAGATAAACGATAGGTTATATATCGGTTCAATGGTCTACAAGGTTAAGGCAGCAAACGACTTCCTTCGTCAAGAAACATATAATGAAGACAGTAATCCGCTAATAGAGTTTATGTGTACTGTTGACATTGAGGCACCTGAAAACTCTGATAACGGTGACATCGCAAGTTCTGATACTGAAAACAAGAACGCCTCTGAAATCAATAATAACAAACAAACTATTGTATTTACACCAGATATTAAGAGTTTAATTGCTGGGGCAAACAAAGAGGTTAAGGTTTATCTCTATAACGGCAAATATAAGACTGACTTAAAGTTTACATTTAGTGCTTCTGGTGTTCCAGAAAATAACTATGTATTTAAGGTAATAGATGATAACTCTTTTACTGTCACCAATGTTTCTGCTTATTTACAAAGCCCGCTTGAAATAAAGTGTGTTTGCGAAAATGGGATTGAAAGAACCATGTATATTATTCTTCGTGGCTTATATTAAGGTGGTGGATTATGGATTGTTGTAATGAAAACTCTTATAACCAATATGACGGTTTGCAAAACTTTACACTTCTTATTATCCAACATCTTATGTTGAACAACGAAGATATATGGAAGCTTTTAAAATATGACACACAAGATGCTTTAGAAAAGCCAAATCTAACAAGAGAAGAAAAGGCTGCTTTGATTTATCCTGGTGCAAGCGGCGGCGATATGGATGACTATCGTGTGTTTAGAACGCCATACCTTGATGACCTTACGACAAATCAGCAAGCGCAACTTCGTGTTTATCTTGAAAGTATAACGCCAGACACAAGGCTGTATGGAACAGTTGATGTAAATATAGAGGTTATTTGTCATGTCAAGATGGTCGAACTTAATGATTATCAAAATAGAACCGAGTCTATTGTATGGCAAGTAATTAAAACTCTTAATGGCGCTGATGTCGGCGGTATAGGAAAGCTTTTCTTTGACAGAAGTGGCTCTTTTTATGACCTTATAAAAATGAACAGATATAACAACAGAAGCTTTTATGGGTATACTATTACTATGTCTACAAAAATGGGGAATATTGCTGAATGTCAATAAAAGAAGAAATATATAAAAACTATTATGAAGAATTGACATTTGATGACCCAATAGACTATAAAGGACTGTTGTTATATCCTGTTAGCATAAGAAAGATAAATAAATTCTTACAATCATCTTCCGTTATTCGCATACAAAAAGAATACATTCCAGACAAAGAGATTATTAAGATGTCATATCTAAAATTCCTTATGACAAATATAGATAAGGAAAAAGAGGAGTATGGCGAATCATTAACCTTTGACTTGCTGGCACTGTGTTTTATGATTTGTATGAGGATAGAAGAAATCTCTATAAGGCTTTTTATGGATGAAGATGGCAAAGCCAAACTTATATTGAATGATGTAGAGATAGACGAGAATGAATTTGATTATCTTCGTAAACTGATATTATATCAAAATTTACCAAATTACGATGACGAGTTGATGAACCCAGATTTGAAAAACGATTTGGAACAGGCCGACAAGATAAAGAATGGCGGCGAAGAAACAGAGGACTTTGAACATCTGATTGCCAATCTTGTTATCGGAACTGGTATGAATATAGATGATGTTAAAAACCTTCCTATTCGTAAGTTCTATATTATAGGTCAAGTTATGGATAGAAAGCTACATTACAGTATCTATAAGCAAGCAAGCGTTGGCGGCTTTGTAGAATTTAAACAGCCGATAACGCACTACTTGAAGAAGAATATTGACCTGTTGGAAAATAAGGTCACCACGGTTGAAACTCTCAAAAATAACCTGAATATTTAAGGAGGACGCACATTATGAATAATTTTATTGCTGGGCCTGCAAAGGTTGACGCTTTTCTCAACGGTCAGCTCATGTTCACCGCAAAAACCATTCTTGATTCTTCTATTAATTTAAGCACTAATAAGGAAGAGGTTCGTGGCGGTCAGGGTAACTCCCTGTGGGGCAACTACTATCATACTTCTGCTATGGCCATTAATCTTACCGACATTATGTTTAAGCTGGAATATCTGGCTCTGAATACTGGCTCTATTATTCAGCAGGGCGCAGACATTTTCGTTGAGGAGCAGGTAACTCTTGGTGCTGGCGGCGCTGGTACTGTTGTTGGTACTCCTGTTAAGGTTGACGACTATGGCATTATTGGTTGGGTTTCCAAGGCTGGCGCTGATAGCTGGCAGAGAGTAACCTTTACTGATAAGGGCTTCACTCTTCCCGAAGGCGCAAATGGCGATGTCGTATGCGTTAAGTATGTTGCTACTGATTCTGTTGCCCGTAAGATTGTCATTTCTTCTGACTTTATTCCCGACACTGTTCAGCTCGTTATGACTGCCAACCTGTATTCTGGTGGCAAGAACGCTGCTACATCCACTCTGTCTGGTACTGTACAGGTAAATGTTCCTCGTTTCCAGTTTGACGGTAATCAGGAAATTTCCATGACTTCTACTGGCGTTGCCAATAGTCCTATGTCTGGTAGTGCGTTGGCTAACGAGTCTGTTAGCTGTGACGGCCATGGTTATTATGCCATTATCACCGAGAAGATTAACGGTGCCAAGTGGTATGATAATGTTTACGCCCTCGCTGTAATGAATAGCAATATTGAAGTTCAGACCACCAATGAGGTTACTCTGCAGGTAATGGCTATTCCTTATTATGGGGCTGCCTTCCCCTGTGACAATGCTAACCTTACCTTTACCTCTCTGGCTCCAGAAACTGCTACTGTTGGCGACCATACTGGTGTTGTTAAGGGAGTTGTTGCTGGCTCTACCGGCATTACTGTTGTAATTACCGAGAAACCCTCCGTCGAAGATGTGGCTTATGTAACCGTTAAGTAATTTTAAATTCATAATGGGGACGCCTATAATGGTGTCCCCATTTTTTACAAAGGTGATTTATATGGAACTTTGTAAATACGCAAAAGATGTGTCAACTCCGATAGTGTGTAATGTAATGTGTACAATATTGAATGAGCAATGTGGGATGTACCGGTTTTGCGGTCAGATAGCAGCACCGATAATGAATGACACATATAATAAATATGGATGTAATGTAGAAAGGGGTGCGACACCAATGAACAACGAAAAGACTGTTAAAGTTGCGGAAGTTAAGCAGCCTACCGAACAAGAGAAGCCAACTGAAAAGAAACAGCAAAAACTAAAAGAGACGGTTTGTCTTGTAAATTATACTAAAAACGGAAAAACTTCTATTAGTTATAGAATTGGTAATATTATTTGCGCCATGTTTATTGATGGCGAATATAAGAATGAAGTAATTATTAAATATGTTGGTAATGTTCTTACAAAAGAGGGCATTAAGGAAATCAAACAGAAATAAATGGAGTAAGGAGGGCTTATGGCAAGAAAAACTTTCAGAAAGGTGATAACATCGCCAGAGCTGATTGAGCAAATTAACCCTCTTAATCAAAAGCTTGTAACAAGGTATCTTAAAAATTTTGATACGAAGAGGGCCGATTCCTCCGTTAAGGTGTATAAAAGTAATTTTAATATCTTTTTCTGTTGGAATATTCTTGAAAACGATAATAAGTTTTTTGTTGACATTAGAAAGTCCGAAATGATGGACTTCTTTGATTATTGTATCACTGAATTGAAATGGTCTTCTAATAGATATGCTCAAATGTGGAGTTCTTTAAGTAGTCTTTCCACATTTATAGAAAATATTCTTGATGATGAATACCCAGACTTTAGAAACATCGTTAAGAAAATTGAAAAAGTTCCAAAGGCAGTTGTTAGGGAAAAGACCATTCTTTCCGAAGAACAAGTCGTGTCTTTGCTTGAACATTTGGTTGAAGAACATAGAACGCAAGAGGCTTGCCTGTTTGCGCTGGCAGTATGTTCTGGTTGTAGAGCCTCTGAACTATTTAGGTTTACAACTGATGTTATTGACGAAAACAACACGGCTTACGAGGGTTTGTTTTTAGAGACATCAAAAGAAATTGTCACAAAAGGCCGTGGCAAAACTGGTAAGCTGTTGTATAAATATATATTAAAAGACAAATTCCTTCCATATTATAATGAATGGATTAAGGAAAGAAGTAAAATTTTAGAAGAAACAAAACAAAAACACGACTTTCTTTTTATAAAACAAGATGGCACACCAGCAAGTGTTGAACTTGGAGAAACGTGGTGTGCCAAATGGGAAAAGTTTTTAAATGAAGACGAAAAGACAAACCCAAATAAAAAAGAAGTCCACCTGTATTTCCATAGTATGCGGCATTATCTTTGTACATATTTATCTCGTGTTGGTCTTGAACAAGAACTTATAGTTGACCTTTTTGGTTGGAGTTCTTCTGATATGTATAAGATTTATAACGATTTAAGTTCCAAAGATAAAAAATGGAAGGGTCTTGACAAACTTAAAACAGCCATACAGGAGGATGCCCCAGAAACATAACAACAAAGGGGATATGACATGTCAAAGCCAAAGGGCAAAATTAGGGTTCGGTTTATAGGTAAAAACGCAACAGATGTTACTGGAAGCTGTACAGTAATAGAGTATTGTGACAAAAAGATATTGATAGAGTGTGGTTTATATCAGGGCGGCACAGATTTAGAGCAATACAATATAAACAAAAACTTATTCAAGAGTGGCCGTGTAAAATGCTCGGAGGTCGATTATATTATCGCTGGGCATTGTCACGCAGACCATACACAACTTATATCGCTTGCGGTTAAAGAAGGCTTCTGTGGTCAAATTCTAATGCCGTGTGGAAGCAAAGAAATATATAGCGTTATGGCTATGGACTCTTGTAATATAATGGGCAGAACGGCTCAAGACCTGTCAAAAAGACTACATAGAGAATATTTGCCCATATATGAAGAAGACGATGTTAAAAGAAGTATAGAATTGTTTAGGGAACTTCCGATAAACGAAAGAATTACAATAGACGACACTTTAGAGATTCGGTTTGTTCCGTCTGGACATATTGCCAATGCTTGTCAGATTGAGCTTTGGATTAAAAATAACGGAAACGTTAAGCATATTCTATATACATCAGACCTTGGAAATCGCACAGTTAAACAATATTATACAGAGCCATATCAGCAAGTTATGAAATCCAATCTTGTAATAGGCGAATGTACTTATGGTGAATCTGGGCGAACTTCAACTAAAAAAGATAGAGATAAAGATATTGAAAAAATAGACTCTATCATCAAGTCTGTTTGTATTGATAAACATAAAAAGGTTTTAATCCCAATATTCTCGTTACATAGGGCACAAACAATATTAACTATGCTATGGGAAATGTACTGCGATAAAGACTGGTTTAATATTCCAATTCTTTTAGATTCTCCACTTGCTATTAAGTTGACTGAAATTTATAGAAGTCAATTTGCTGACACAACAGATATTGAAAAGGTATTGAGTTGGAAGAATATAAATTTTCTGACTGAATTTAAAGATACTGAATATTGGGCAACAAATGAAGCCCCATGTGTATTTTTATCTGCAAGTGGCATGATGGTTGCTGGCCGTTCAAAATTTGTAGCATCAAAATTATTGCCAGATAGGGATAACCATATTATATTTGTCGGGTTCTCTGTTGAAAATTCGCTTGCTTCAAAAATTAAGTCACAAAAGACAAAATCTTTAAAGATTGACAAAAAAGTTGTTCCGTGTAGATGCGGTATAACAGACTTAAAAAGTTTTAGTTCTCACGCAACATACGAGAATCTTATAGAAACATACACCTCTGGTAACTTTGACAAGATAGCTTTAGTTCATGGGAACTTTAATACAAAGCTTAATTTCTGTCAAGAATTACAAGAAGAACTTTCAAAACGAAATAAAACCTCAAGAGTTATCTGTGTGAACAAGGACACGGAAATACTATTGTAAAGGAAATTTTGGATTATGAAAAAGACTATGGATGACCTGTTCGGACTCATTGATATTTCTAAGCCTGATGAGGAGCTTGCTAATCTTCAGCTTCCTTCTCCAAAGTATCTTTCTTATTATAAAAACCTTCAAGACAGAATTATTACCCTGTATGATGGAATTGATATTGATACCATTTATGAATATATTGAGAATATTATTATGTTCAATAAGATGGATAAGGACATTCCTGTCGAGGAAAGAAAACCCATTAAAATTAGAATGTCGAGTTATGGTGGAGATGTTGATGCTGCGCTTGCGTTCGTTGCTTGTGTAGAGAAATCGAAGACGCCAGTTTATACTTATAACATGGGTGTTTGCATGAGCGCAGCAGCAATTATGTTTCTGTCTGGACATAAACGGTTAGCCATGCCAAATTCTCAATATCTTCTTCATCAAGGCTACGCAAGAATTGAAAGTAGCCAGACAGCAGTTATTGAACAGGTTGAAGAGCTGAAGAAGAACCGTGATAAGATTCGTGACTATGTTATGAGCAAAACCAAGATTGACAAGAAGACTTGGACAAAAGCGCAAAAGTCTGAATGGTATATTTCTGTTGATGAGTGTGTTGAGCTTGGAATTGCTGATAAAATTGTTGACGATATTGACGAATTGTATTAAGTAAAATAAGAATTTTATTGAGGAAATAGAATGGAATATGTATGTTTTAAACGATTTAAAGACAACGCAATTTGTGGAAAAGTAAATATTCCAAAGGGTTCGCTTCTTTATATCGACAATGGTTATTTGATTTATAATGGCGATACAATTTGCTCAAACACATCTCAAAATTGCTATGAGTATTTTGCAAGAAATGATGACTGGAATGGAATAGCTCGTGGCGAGCTTACGCAAAAGATAATTAAGTTGCTTGCAAAGCGTGACAATAATTATCAAAAACGATGGGATAAAATTTGGTCAGATATGTCGCTTCTTAAATTTAAAAGAAAAGAGTTCGATGACTATTGGCTTTGGAACCATGAGTTTTATAATGCTAAAATTGAAGATTTAAAATACATCTATAATAAAATAAAATAAACCCCTATAAGGAGGTAATAAATAGATGAGTACGATTATTGGAAACCCTGTTATGATAGGCGGGGGGGG
>UMAM01020722.1_pt1 | contig 29116 bp, 26 predicted proteins | sample 1963711 | NCBI WGS metagenome assembly UMAM01 (sample SAMEA4835916, study PRJEB28245) | human gut metagenome | biome: gut microbiome; material: fecal sample | place: Denmark | collected 2008
CGAGTTCGAATCGTCAAGAGTGGATATCTTTAACGCTTACAAAGTAATTATTAAACCTATGAAGGTAAAAGAACTGTATAAAGCAGTTGTGATTGAGTATTCACCGAAAGCAATTTTGATATTTTAAAAATAAAATGCTTTAATTCTTAATATTGTTAAAGATAGGCTATATCTATTAGAAAGTTGAATTGAATATGAATGTTGTAGCGATAATTATTTAATTGTTGATTATGTTCCTAGTTTTTGGATTCTTGGCATTTGGAATGCTTTTGATTAATCCATTGACTTTCACAAGCGGTTACCGCTAGAAATTCAAGAAACATACATTACAAAACGCAGCATAAAGAAGCAATAAAGAAAAAACTGGTAATAAGAAGATAAATATCATTTAATTTTATGTATGCTATTGATGTATTTAAGTCGATAGATCACGTGTTTCAAAATATAAAAGAAAAAGCAAAGTTATGGCCTCTAGCATATGGTAAACTTAGAAAAACGCTTTTGAAAATAAGTAATCAATTTTAAAAATGGTGAATTGAAGGAGTAGTAATATGATAAAAGCTATAAGGAAGAAAGAATCCGTTATAAAAGAGGTCATCATAAGCGAAGCAATTATATGGATGGTGGGACTGGGCTTGGCTATATTCGTTATAGCTTGGCCGAGAGAATACGCCTTGGATTTCTTTATGATGATAGAGCACATGCATATCGACAGGATATATCTCTGCCTTGCCATTATTATATTGACCTTAATCATTTCAGTTGTAATTTTCTTTTTGTTGGTCAAGGAAACAAGATGGAATAACCGTAATCTAAACTTAGCACCTATAGAGTTATCTATTAATCAGATTATCATTAACAATTATGATGGCAAGGATATAATCGATGTTGATAAGATAGTTGAAATCAAGATAATGAATCATGACTCTGTGCTTCAAATTAAAACCAAGGACGAGAAAACACACCTTCCCGGCCATTTGAAAAACACTAGGGAAGTGTATGAGTCACTCAAAAATACAATGGCTAGTGATTATCCATCAATAGAGTTCACTGATTCTACCAACAAGGGCTCAGAGAAGTGATTGATAATGGAAGCAGTGATGAAGAAAACTAATTTTTACTTTGTATTATTCTTTGTTTTTACGCTTTATTTTCAATAATCTTCGTTATGGTTTGTAATCTAGATAGCAAATGGATATATTCCTGAAACAATCAAAGTTATTATCAAAGTTAATAATGATAGAGTATCAATTATGAGTTCAGTTCTAAAGTATATATTTTTAATGGTTATATAATTCAACTTTATTATTTTGTTTCTTTTGTTGCGAGTATAAAACATTTAAAACTTAGTTTTTAATAGTGCTTGATTGTCTTTATTTGGAATAACTATTATTTTTGAATCGAATGGTAAAGCATTGTTTTCTTTTGAAATTAGAAAATAGCACTAAATCCAAACATAGAAGCTAAAAGATTTCTTTAAATTTATGTCTTCTTATTGATTTTTTTGCTGAATTAGCCTATATTCTTCCCGCTAAGGGATTCGTTGGAAACGAATACCCGGGAGGATATAGCATTTATGAAAAAAGACATTCACCCAGCCTATTATCAGGCTACAGTCACCTGCACCACTTGCGGAACTTCATTTGTAGTTGGATCTACCAAGAAGAGCATCAATGTTGATACTTGCTCACACTGCCACTCTTTCTACACTGGTAAGGTCAACCTCAACTCTAAGACTGGACGTATTGATCGCTTCAACCGTAAGGCTGCAGCTGCCAAGAAAACAGAGTCTAAGTAATACACTTGAATAAACTAGACCACCTTTTAAAAGGTGGTCTTTTTATATTCAAAGTGAATTTAGTGTTAAGATTGCAAATGTTGAAAAAATATGTGGAATAAAATGGAGAAATGAATAGTATGAAAAAATATTTCTTGTATTTGATTGGTGCTTTTTGTTCATTACTAGCACCTCTCTTATTGGTCTTTATAGCTCAGCCTTTCTTTCTTATTGAAGGTGATATGTCTCATGGTACTTTGAATGACTATGGTCAGCCTGGAAATTTAATTTGTATTGTTATTATTCCAAGTATCTTAATTGCAGTATGTCTTTTCTTCTCATATTTCTTATTAATTTATAAAAAGAGAATGAAAAATATAAATATTGTTCTATCTTTAGTAGTTTCAATTATATTTACTATTGTAGAAGTGTTAGTATTAGCTTTGGAATCTTATATGGCTACTTTGGAATTGCTCAATTATATGATTCCTACAATTGTCGGTTATCCTGTTGTTGCATTTAGTCTTTATTGCTTGTGGAAACAATACTCTTATTCTTTGAAATACCATAAAAACAAAGTGATAGAAGAAAAGAGAAAAAAAGAAGTTTTATAAATAGAAAACTAGATTATTTTGAATTGGGTCTTAATTAGGAAATCCTAATTTGAAATATCAAATCTCAGCTTTTTTGGTAAATATGCAAATATTTATGAAAACGAAAAGTGCATATCTTTTTGACATGCACTTATTTAAAGTATTTGATTCGAATATTAGTTTTACTTAGATCTATCTTTTCCGATGAAATCCCCATAAAGCGGAGTCGCTATATCAAATCCACCTGCAACTGCTAGAACTTGGCCTGTGATGTATTTAGATTCATCACTGGCGAAGAATAATACAGCATTGGCTATTTCTTCAGGTAAAGCCATTCTATTTAAAGGAACATGCTTTAAGAACATTCCTTGGAATGCTTCGTTTATGTTTTGCTTTACGGCATCAGTTGCTGTAATTCCAGGTAGAACAGCATTACAACGAATGTTGTTTCTGGCTTCAGTTACTGAAATCAATTGAGTTAAATAGTTTATGGCCGCTTTTGAAGTTCCATAAGCTACTTGAGACAAATCTGGAACTTTACCTCCGATAGAAGAGATATTGATGATAGATCCGCCGTTTTTATCCATATACTTTAGTGCTGCTTGTGAAGTCATAAATACGCTTTTAAGATTGATACTTATCGTATCGATAAATACTTTTGGATCAGTATTTCTTAAGTCTCTATCTTTTGTAGGGTCACTAGTTCCAAAATTGTTGACCAAGATATCTATATGACCTTCTTTTTTACCGACTTCTTCTACTGAAGTAGAAAAGCTTTCTTCTTTAGATGCATCACAAAATACGGGAAATACTCTTTCCTGCCATTCTTTAGGAAACTGAGCTATTGAATCGTTAGCTCTTTGAATGTTTCTAACAGCCATATAGACTTTTGCACCTTCATTTAGAAATGATTTGACGATAGCAAATCCAATTCCTCTAGTAGATGCTGTGACTATTGCAACTTTTCCTTGTAATCTCATTTTTAACCTTCTTTCTATACTTTTTGCAAGCAAAAGTATTATATCTTTTAATATAAGTAAATAAAGATGAAATAAAAAACCACTCATTATGAGTGGTGATAATATCTAGGTGGTGGACCGTAAAGGACTCGAACCTTTGGCCCGCTGATTAAGGGTCAGCTGCTCTACCAACTGAGCTAACGGTCCATCGCTATTTGAGATAGCGGAAGTAAATATACACAAGTCGAAATAAAAATGCAATAGTAAATTTTAAAAAAATGAAGAAACATAATTTGAATTGCACTTATAAGGCTGAATTGTGTAAGACTCGTTGCTATTATAAAATCAAATTATTGGTATTACCTATTTATATGTGTGTGTTAAATATTAAATAGACACAATCAAAGGACTAATACTTAAGGAGTTATAGAATCTATTAAAGCAAATTGTGTAAGTTAATTGTAAAAGAATTACATAAAAGCTAATATTTATTAAAAAAATAGTCATAATTGGGCTTAATTTACTCGGTATGATAACAGATTAAATATTTAATTATTTAAAAGTATTTAATGAAAAATTAAATACAAAATTTAAAAGTGTTCATATTTTTCTTTTTCTTTTTTTGCTAATCTAATCCAAAATTATAAAAAATAGATATTTTTTCTAAGAAAAATCAATATATTGAAATTTCTTGAATTAAAAATAGCTAAGCTATATAAATAAAATCACGAAAGATTTATTTAAATCTACGCAATGAAAGGATATTTTGAAAAAATGAAAAAATTTGTTTTGGCTTTTGGTATTCCTGTGTTGGCAGTCGCTTCTTTGATTGGATCTGGTTATGCAACATGGTATTTCAACAACGTTGTCGATGATGTTAATGGAAAAATTGGAGTAAATATTGAACCTAAGCAGGTTGTAGGTGCTAAGTTCCAACCTCTTGTGAAGAATACTGAGGGGAATATTAAGGACCTTGAGTTAGTTCTTGATCAAACAGATAAAACTGCAACTGATGGAATGCCCACTGGTCGTAAGGGTGTTCATTTTACAGGAGGTTTAACTGAGTCTTTGATAGCAGATGATGGAGATAACAAAACTACTGATGATAAGTTCGTTAGTGGAACTACTTATGAAATAACTACTACAATTACTATTCCTTCAGCAGTTGCTACATATGTTAATTTCACATTCAAGGACAGCACAGCTTCCGAGGATGGCTTAACTCTTACAAAAGTATCTAAATATATAGTAGAAGATAATCAACAAACACATGATTTTTTCAATATTTCTCATGATACGACTAGTTCTGATGTGACTGTTGCATATGCGGATGAGCCTTCTACATTGGATGCATATGAAGCTATGGTGAAGGCTGTATCTGGTAAAACCATTGGTATTAGCTTTACAGCTAAAATTGTTACTGCTACTAAGTAGTCTAATAATCTTTCAGTTTTAAGGGAGTTCTTATATGAAAAGGTACATGAAATCATTGTTATTTGGTTTTGTGGTACCTTTTTTTGCTATTTTATCATTATTTGGTGTTGGATATTCAACATGGTACTTTGTAAATGATGTGACTAAAGATAGCATAACTATTTCTACCAATATAACAGGTGTTGCTGATTTTGGAAAGATAGTTATTAATGATGATAAAAATAGTGTAGAAGATATTAGTTCGTCTTCTTTGAATTCTAAAATAATTGTTGAATCTGATGAAATTCATTTGATTAATCCGTTTTATGTACATTATCTACTTCCGAAAGGAGCATTAATTTCTAGTGCAGGAAACGTACTTAAATTTAATTTGCAATTAACAGTTGATTCTGGATATGTAGCTGACAGGGATTTGGCTGCCGACAATATTATGAATGTGTCCTATTTACCTTATTCACCCGATGATAGCTCAGTTTGGGGTAGTGGTAGAAAGAATAGAACAACACCAGCAGATAGTTCTACTAAAAGAACAGTAATTTATGATGAAATTCAGTGGCGACAAGATATTGAACTAGTAAATTCTAAGGATACTACTACTTTACATCCTTTCAACAAGTTTACAGTAAGCAATGAAGGTAAAGTTGTAGAGGATGCTCAATATGTAGTGAGTTCGAGTGGCTCTACTCTTAGAGAAGCTGATAAGACTGATGCTGAGGACACATTCGTCTTTTGCTCTAACAATCTATATTTTAAATTTCCAGAAGGCTTTAAGATTACTGATAAATTAGATGAAGTTAAAGATAATGTGTATCTTTATAAAGATGTAGTTCAAATCTTTAGTAATGCAAATATTTCTTTTACTTTTTCAGTGTCCCTTTAATAAATAATAACAAGAAAGAAGGTATATATGGGTTTATCAACATTGGTACTGATTGTATCTGCAATATCATTGGTGTGTTTTGCAATTGTCTATATTTGTATCTTCTCCTTTTATTACTTTAATAGAAAGAAGTGTATAGAAAACAAATTAGAAGATAACGAAGTAATTAAGATCTTGGATAAAGATGTTGAGAAGTATGATAAGAAGAAAAATAAAAAACTATCTTTTATAGAAACTTACTATAAGAGAAAAAAGAGAAAAGAAGTCGGAAATATTATTTCTAATAGTATTGTAGGGATATTCCTAGTCGCTCTTATAGGTTTCTTTGTCTGGGCTACTGTGATGAAGTCGAATGACCAGACTACTTATTTTGGAGATAAGACATATTTAGTTGTTCAGACTTCTTCTATGGCATCTATCAACGATAACAACAAGTATTTGAAAGATGGTAGTATAGATTCAAAAGATAGGATGAATACGAGAATATCTCAGTATGCTTTTATCGGAATCGATAAATTCAAATCCGAAGATCAAATAAAAGTATATGACATAGTAGCTTTTAGAATGGACGATAAGATAATTGTTCATAGAGTCTATTCTATAGGAGAAAAAGATGGACATAAATTGTTCACCTTTAGAGGAGATGCAAACCCAGCCTCTATGTCGGGTGAAATTAATGTCACATTGGATAGAATAGTCGGAGTTTTTGATGGCTATCAAAATCAAGTATTAGGATCTATAGTCATCTATATTCAATCTGGTACGGGATTGATTTCAGTCTTTGCTATAGCAATAGTGTTGATGGTATATATCTTTTATTATGATAGAATCGATCTTAGACTTACTGAAAGATATGAAGCCTTGATGAAGGAAAGATTTGGTAATAAAGCATCCCTTTGCATAGTTGTTACTTTTACTAAGCAAACATATATTCCTTATAGTGAAGAGGATATTAAAAGATAAAAGGAGGTTTGAATAAGATGAGAAGAAAAACATTATTAAATAGAAATGTTATTATTGTTTTGATGCTCTTCATCTTTTTGATAACCGCTTTTGTTTCTACTGCTTATTCTTTTTGGTACTTCCCTGATGAAAGTTTAAAGACAGTTAACACTGATATGAAGGTGGATGATATAGAAGAAAACTTTAAAAAAGATAAAGGTAGTTACTTAAAAATCATAGATTGTAGAGATGGCGTGATTCCTAATGACACCGATTTTGCTATAAGCGAATCAGGATTCTTGGATAATTCAAAAAATTTCAGCAAAGATGGCAATATTTTCAAAGGAAAGGATGGTAGCTATTCAAAGAAAGTATTTGGTGTTTCTTCTTCAAAAGTCAATGCATTATATAAATATCCGTTTAAAGGAGAGTATGCTTTAGAATCTTTTGTATCTAGTGTCTTTTATCACTCAGGTAAAAGCGTGACAGGCTCAGGTACTAGCATGACAGACATGACAGAAATTTACTTATATGATTTATTAAATTCCCAGTATAAGTTAGTAGATCATTTAACAAACGAGAGCATTGAATTAAAAATTAAAAATGGCACTAGTTCTGATGGTGGTGACATGTATGAACCGCTTGATGCTAAATCATATTCGTCTACTAAATTTGAAGATTATAGGGAAAAAATAGGATACTCTTTTTCTAAATCTAAAATACTATTTTTAGTCCCTAGAAATACTGAAATTCCTCCTAAGGTAGGTGATTACAATATTTATTATAACGGCTACGACTATTATAGTAATTTAAAGCGTAATTTAGATTATGTGTGGCTTTGGAATGATAGAACAGATTTTGGAGTTTCATTGCCTTTGACTGATTGCTCTGTGACTAAAGATGGCACGAATTATAATAAATCAGTGCATATTAATTATGAGACTCTTTATCAACAAGTTTGCAATGATTTCTATGACACCACAAAAAAATCCGGGTTTATCATGACGCCTCAAACAGCACCTACAGGTATTGTATTTAAGACGGAAAATGGAACAGATTTTGCTCCTAAAGACAATAATGAAAACATTGAGTACTTAGCTTTGCCTTTACCTCCTAGCAATTCCACTTTTGATATTTATATTACTGCTGATAAAGACAATGGTAAGTTTACAATCCGCACTGATAGCACTGATCCAGATGTCGATCTTACAAAGAATAAGAACATAGTTTTCTATTCGGCCAGTGGTCTTGATCACTTATGGATGTGGCCGTTGCCTAACGATACATCAGCACCAAGTGTTTGGATTTCATCTAATTATGTTTATAAGTTTAACATGGCTGGTAAGACTGTTTCTTGTTTCTCATATAATTATGGTGAAAAGTTTAATTTCTACAAGATTTGGAAAGGATCTGCAACTGGTACTTCAGTGGACTTCTCTCGTGGATTTACTTTTGATAAAAATTGTAACTATAATCAGCTACAATTGGCGAGCTACAATGATAATAGTCAAACCGGTACTATAGATATCAGTGGTTTGTTTAACGGCACTGATGAAACTGATGAATGTACTTCCATTTATTTGATTGTAAACGATCAAAATGTTGTTACTAAACGTACTACGTCTAAGGATGAGTTTATGAAAAATCTCTGAATTAGGTTCTAAATAAATACATATTATTAAAAAAAATGTCTACGGATTGCCGTAGACATTTTTATGTTAGGGCTTTACATTCAATATGTTGTTTTTTTAACTACTTTTTTATTAAAAATTCTCTTTAAAGGCTTGACAAAACGCCCGGAACTGATATCATTATCAACGCACGAACGGGAGATGTTCGTATTTTTTATGCGACAAGTACGAAACGCCCGGAATCGTGGACATAAAATTAAGAGGGATAAGATAAATGCCTACAATTAACCAGCTTGTGCGTCATGAGAGACGCAGGCTCGTAAAGAAGTCCCTTTCTCCTGCATTGGGCAAGAGATGGGATTCTCTCAACAAGAAGATGAACAACACTCCAGCTCCTCAAAAGCGTGGAGTTTGCACCCGTGTCGGAACTATGACTCCTAAGAAGCCTAACTCCGCTCTTCGTAAGTACGCTCGTGTTCGTTTGACTAACAACTATGAAGTCACTGCTTACATCGGTGGAGAAGGACACAACCTTCAGGAGCACAAAGTTGTTTTGATCCGTGGTGGCCGTGTACGTGACCTCCCTGGTGTGCGTTACCACATCATCCGTGGTGCTCTTGAGTGCTTCGGTGTCGAAGGTCGTAAGCAATCAAGATCTCAATACGGAACCAAGAAGAATGGTGAGATCCAAAAGAAGTAAAGTTAGGAGTTAATGAACAATGCCTAGAAAGAATGGTTCAATCGAGAAGAGAGACGTACTTCCCGATCCTGTGTACAACAGCAAACTTGTTACTCGTCTCATCAACAAGATCATGAAGGATGGTAAGAAAGGTCTTGCCCAAAGAATCCTTTATGAGTCATTCGAAAAAGTAGAGAAGAAAACTGGCAAACCCGCCATGGATGTCTTCGGACTCGCTCTTGGAAACATCATGCCTGAAATCGAGCTCAAGGCTCGTCGTGTCGGTGCTGCTAACTACCAAGTACCTGTCGAAGTCTCTGCTGACCGTCAGGTTACTCTTGGACTCCGTTGGCTCGTCAACTATGCTCGCCTCCGTAATGAGAAGACCATGGTAGACAAGCTTGCTGGAGAAATTATCGACGCTGCAAATGGTGTCGGTGGTGCTGTAAAGAAGAAGCAAGATACCTTGAAGACTGCTGAAGCCAACAAGGCCTATGCTCACTACCGCTACTAGTCGTCCTAAGACTCAAAATATAGAGAGGAAACCATAAAAATGGCTAATAAGGAAGACTCAAACGTACAGTCGTTTGAAGCTATTGCCGAGGACCATGTTCGTAATATTGGAATTATGGCCCACATCGATGCCGGTAAGACAACTACATCTGAACGTATTTTGTTCTATACCGGACGTACCCACAAGATAGGTAATATCGATGATGGTAATACTTCACTCGACTTCATGAAGCAGGAGCAAGAGCGTGGTATCACTATTCAATCCGCTTGTACTACCTGTCTTTGGAAGGAAAGAACAACTCAGGAAGAGTATCGTATTAACTTGATCGATACTCCGGGACACGTCGACTTTACAGCTGAAGTCGAGCGTTCACTTCGTGTTTTGGACGGAGCTGTTGCTGTTTTGGATGGAAAGAACGGTGTTGAGCCTCAAACTGAAACTGTTTGGAGACAGGCTGATAAATACAACGTTCCTTCAATCGTTTATGTCAACAAGTTGGATTCTATCGGATCTGATTTCGAGATGTCTTTCCACTCAATCAAGGAAAAGCTTGGTGCAACCGCAATTGCTATTCAGTATCCTTTGGGAACTGAGAAGGAATTCTATGGTGTCATCGACTTGGTCAAGATGATAGGATGGAAGTGGGTTAATGAAGTAGATCCTAGAACTAACTCCATTCCTGCTCCTACTCAAATTGAAATTCCTGCTGAGTATATGGAGAAGGCCCAAGAGTGGCGTCAAATGATGTTGGATGAATTGGCCAACAACGATGACGAAATCATGATGGAAGTTCTTGAAGGAAAAGAACCTACTGTTGAAGAAATTCAGGCCGCTTTACGTCGTGGAACCATTTCTCACAAGTTCCACCCTGTTCTCGCTGGAGCTTCATTCCGTTCTAAAGGTATTCAAACATTGCTCGACGCTATTGTCGACTATTTGCCTTCACCTTTGGATATTCCTGCTGCTGTTGGAAAAGACAAGGCTGGAAATGATGTCGAGTGCAAGCCTAATTCAAATGCACCTTTCGTTGGACTCGCATTCAAAATTACTACCAACCAATTTGGTAAGCTCACATTCTTCCGTGTGTACTCTGGTACCTTGAAGAATGGTTCATACTTGTACAACGCTACTCGTAATGTCACTGAGCGTGTCTCCAGAATTGTTCTTATGAACGCTGACTCTGAAGAGGATGTCTCCGAAGTCAGAGCTGGAGAAATCGCAGCTATTATCGGTCTCAAGTCCACGAAGACTGGTGATACCCTCTGCACTGAAGAGAATCCTACATATCTTGAATCTATCAAGTTCCAAGATCCTCTTATCTCTGAGGCTATCGAAGCTGATAAACACACTGACACTGATAAGATGGCTGTAGTCCTTATGAAGTTCTGTGAAGAGGATCCTACCTTCCACTTCTACACAAATAAGGAAACTGGACAATCCATCATTGCTGGTGTCGGAGAACTCCAACTCGATGTTAACTGCACCCGTTTGAGAGATGACTACGGTATTCCTGTACACGTAGGTGCTCCTCAAGTTGCTTACAAGGAAACTATTCGTAAGTCTGCTACCTGTGAAGGTAAGTACATCAAACAATCTGGTGGACACGGACAATACGGACACGTTATCTTCAAGTTCTCACCTAACCCTGGTAAGGGAATCGAGACACAGAATGAAGTCACTGGTGGTCGTATTCCTAAGGAATTCATTAAACCTTCAATCGATGGTTTGGTAGAAGCTACTGCCCATGGTTTGGTTGCTGGATATCCTGCAATTGACATCAAGGCTGAGTTGATGGATGGATCATCACACCCTGTCGACTCTTCCGAAGCTGCTTACAAGATGGCATCTTCAATCGCCTTCAAACTTGCAGCTCAAAAGTGTGACCCTGTTATCCTTGAACCTATTGTCAAGGCTGAGATCACCACTCCTGAACAATATCTCGGTACTGTTTTAGGAGATATTTCCTCAAGACGTGGAACAGTTACTGATACAAGCACCAAAGGTAATGCTCAAGTCATTAGTGCTTTGGTACCTCTTGCAAACATGTTCGGATACATCAACGATCTTCGTTCTATGACTCAAGGCCGTGGTATCTACACTATGGAATTTGCTCAGTATCAAGAAGTTCCTAAGTCCATCCAGGAACAAATTGTCAAAGCCCGTACAGGTGCTGGCAATTAGTCGAATTTGATTCGTTAGTTAAAAACCTACATAAAACGCTTTCAATGGCTCTACACCAGCTATGGGCCTTTATTGAAAAAATAGCCTTACTAATGTATATTTATAAGGCTACATAGCAATGCTGGCAAACCAATTTTTAAGGAGGCTTATAAAAGCTTATGGCAAAGGAGAAATTCGATAGAAGCAAACCGAACGTTAACATCGGTACAATTGGACACGTCGACCACGGTAAGACAACTCTTACTGCTGCTATTACCAAGGTTCTCGCCGAGAAGGGTGAGGCCAAGGCTATGGCTTATGACCAAATCGACGCCGCTCCTGAAGAGAAGGCTCGTGGTATCACCATTAACGCCGCTCACGTTGAATACGAGACTGCTAAGAGACACTACACCCACGTCGACTGCCCGGGACACGCTGACTACGTCAAGAACATGATCACCGGTGCTGCTCAGATGGATGGAGCTATCCTCGTCGTCGCTGCTACTGATGGTGTTATGCCTCAGACCCGTGAACACGTCTTGCTTGCAAAGCAGGTCGGTGTTCCTTACATCGTTGTCTTCCTCAACAAGTGTGACCAAGTCGATGATCCTGAACTCATCGATCTCGTTGAGATGGATGTCCGTGACCTCTTGAGCAAGAACGGATTTGACGGAGAGAACTGCCCTGTCATCCGTGGATCTGCTTTGAAGGCTCTTGAAGCTGAATCTGGATCTGCTGATGAGCAATGCATCGTCGATTTGATGAATGCTTGCGATGAGTCCATCCCTGATCCTGTCCGTGATATCGAGAAGCCTTTCTTGATGGCTGTCGAAGATGTTATGACCATCACTGGACGTGGAACCGTCGCCACTGGACGTGTTGAGCGTGGTGAAATCAAGTCTAACGATGCTGTTGAAATCGTTGGTTTGATGCCTACTCGTACTTCCACCGTCATTTCACTCGAAATGTTCCGTAAGACCTTGGATTATGCAAAGGCTGGAGACAACATCGGTATGTTGCTCCGTGGTGTCGATCGTGACCAAGTAGTCCGTGGTCAAGTTATCGCCAAGCCTGGAACCATCGTTCCTCATGCAAAGTTCCGTGCTCAAGTTTACATCTTGACCAAGGAAGAGGGTGGACGTCATACTGCTTTCGCTGATGGATATCGTCCTCAGTTCTACTTCCGTACAACTGATGTCACTGGTGTCATCTCTTTGGAAGAAGGAAGCAAGATCGTCATGCCTGGTGACCACGTCGAGTTCAACGTTGAGTTGATCAAGAAGGTCGCTATCGAGAAGAACACTAAGTTCGCTATCCGTGAAGGTGGCCACACCGTTGGTGCAGGAACCGTCATCGATATTCTTGACTAATTAGTTCCTATTGAAACAATATAGCTCTGCTTCGGCAGAGCTATTTTTATTTCCATAGTTGATTAGATCTTAAACATTAAAAAAATTTGATTCTTTCACTATTAAACAGGCACATATATTATGGATAACATTAGGTGATATGCTTATTTCTCTTTACTTTAAGACAAAACATCTTTATAATTATTTAGCTTTGTGAATATTTAACAAAGCTCTCTGCTATGCACCAGAAATGCTGTACATAGCCGTCATGTCCAAAGGGAGGAAAAAGAACATGAGAAAGTACGAAATCATGTATGTCCTTAAACCTGAACTCGGCGAAGAAGCTACCAAGGCTGAAATCGCTAAGCTTGCTGACATCCTCACCAATAATGGTGCAGTTGTTAACAAGACCACTGAGTGGGGTCTCAAAGACTTCGCTTATGAGATGGAAGGTTTCAAAAAAGGATACTACGTCATCCTTGAGATTGAGGCTGATCCCGACAAGAGCAAAGCTCTTAAGGAATTCCAGCGTCTTGCTAGTCTCAACGCAAATGTTATCCGTTATTTGATCACTAAGGCTAATGCCTAGTAATCAACTAGAAAGGAAACATTTTAAATGGCAGTAAATCGTGTCGTATTGGTCGGAAGACTTACTAGAGATCCAGAGTTAAGAAAAACTACTTCTGATTCTAGCGTCGTATCATTCACTCTTGCTGTGGATGGAATTCCATCTAGAGATGGAAAGGCAAATGTCTCTTTCATCTCATGTGTTGCTTGGAGAAACACTGCTGAAAATGTCGCTAAATTCACTCACAAGGGAAGCCTTGTTGCTGTGGATGGAAGACTTCAGCAAAGAACCTATATGTCTAAGGACAATAGGAAAGTCAGTGTTGTAGAAGTCGTATGTGATACTGTTCAGTTCTTGGAATCAAAACGCGACAGTGCTTCACGTAATGAGCCTAGCGAACCTAGTGATGACTTCTCTTCATCTTCTAAAGCTGACGCACCTGTGGAAGGAATCGACACATCTGACGATGATTTGCCATTCTAGTATTCGATTTGATAATAATTAAAGAAAGGATGCATGAACTATGTTTGTGAAAAAGAAATTCACTCGTAAAAAGGTATGCTACTTCACCAAGAATCACATCAAGAACATCGATTACAAGGATGTTGAGACTTTGAAGAAGTTTATCTCACCTAACGGAAAGATCACACCTAGAGCTACAACTGGAACCAGTGCACGTTATCAACGTATGTTGGCAAAGGCTATTAAAAACGCTCGTTTCATGGGATTACTTCCGTTCGTTGACAACGACTAATCATATTGTAAGGTTAGACTTTAGCACCAGTTTTACTGGTGCTTTTTCTTATAATTATTACTAGCTAATTGTTATCGTTGTTGTTAATTGACATTTGTTTTGAATAGTGCGACAATGACAATAATTATTTGGTTCATATGAGATGGAATCCGGGAGGAAAAAATATTCTAAAGTGATGATTAGCAAATATGTTTCTATAGGTAATTTTGGAATTCGATATACAGGAAAGCATAAATGCTCACATAACATGTGCACTTCAATGTCACCAATTGTTAGTGTTTGCGGTTATGGGAACTTTAGTCTTGATTAATGATAATATGGCTAAAGAGAAATTTATTAAGTATCACATTTGGAATAGTTTGAGACCTTATGGCGAAGCAAGCCATGATAATGTGATGAAATACTTTAAGTCGACTGGAACATATTACTATGAATTTTTAAATAAAGGATTGACTGCAAAGCAATCATATAAACTAAGTTTAAGAAAAACAGATAAAGACATTCAAAAGGAATATTCTGCAAATATCTATGACAAGTATTATCCTTTGATTGTGATATCGATAATGTTATTCTTCGGACTTATAAATATGATTATAGGTTTAACTGGATATAAAAATGGTGAATTAGGTGTTTGGATGTTATATATCTTTCAAGACTTAATAACATTAGTTCTATTAGGAGAAGCCATATTTAGAAAATGTTATAAAACTTTATTTGATTGGACAACATTAATAGTTTTCTTAATTGGATCCTGGTCTTTCTTTGGATATAGTTTGAATTACTTTGGAGCTGCTCTTCCAGACATAAAATATAATTACATTTATACTTTTCCTGGACTGATATATAAGGCTAAGTATTGGGATGGAGATTTAGTCGAATCAGTTTATTTCTTCGACCCTATCTTATCGTTAGGATTGATCATGTTATTTATTTACTTAGCCATAGTTATAGTAAAGTCGATAATTAATAAAAGACTCGATAAACAAATAGAAACAATTTGAAATTGTAGCTAGAAAGTTTTAAAAAAAGAGATTGCTGTTTGTTTGGCAATCTCTTTTTTGATTAATCGTTGTCTTCGATTAAATATGTTTCGTAATGATCTACTGAGTCGCCGGCTTTGAGTGTTATATGGGATAAGCCTAAAGCTATTTGTTGAGGCTCTAGAGCCAAAGCACGTCTGTTATGAAGGATAAGACCTTCTGCATTTTCAAACTCATATTTAGAGCAAGAAGCATCAGCGTAGATGTTTATAGCTTCGAAGTCTGTGAACAATGACAACTTAACTTTTCCACCTTTATAAATGACTTGAGGTTTATCTTCTTGAACTTTATCGAAGACGAATAAGTGATCTATTGTTTTTTCCCAGATTGTCTTTTCAATGACATCGAGCTTAGGTCCTAATACAGACATGCTTCTAAAATCCATGCATTCAGGAACATTGTCGATTCCAGTTACTAACTGACTCTTACCATCGTTTGTTCCCCATTTAGAGGCATTTATATATAAGGAATCATTAGATATATTTTGAATTCCATTGATGTCCCAGTATAAATGGTTAGAGAAGGAAACTACAGTGTCCTTATCAGTAGTTGCATGATATCTGATGGTGAATTGATTCTTACCATCGATGAATTCATAAGTGATTTTTGTCTCTAGATTTCCGGGATATCCATTTTCACCATCTTTATCAGTAAGAGTGAATTCTACTAAAGTTTTACCATCAGCGTTAATAATAGAATAATCGAAAATTTTGAATGACATGGAAGTCATTCCTCCACCATGGATACAGAATCCTTGTTGCCGTTCTATCATATGATAATTTTTACCATTGATAGTTATATCGCAGGGAATACGTCCAGCAGTTCTAGCCAAGGTCTTTCCGTTGAATTGAGTATCTTCTGGGTACATCTCTCTCTTAGGAGCGAGATTAATCAAATTCCCATCCCAAAGTACTTCCCAAACACCGGCACCAATCGAAGAAAGAATAACAGTCAACCTTCCGTTTTCAACTTTTATGTAGTCAGTCTTCTCGTCATGCATAATACTTGTTTTTATCATGTCTTTATCCTCAGTTCTTTAATAGTTTAGTCTTTTTTCTATTATCTTTAAATAACAATAAAAGATAAAATAATAAATACTAATTTTTATATTTAAAAAGCCTAGCAAGAGCTAGGCTAACTATTAAAATAAATTGAATAAAGCTATATAAGGCTTTGCACCCATATTGAAATAGATTATGTACAAAACAACCAGAGCTACTATCCAAAGGAAAAATAAAGTAATTCCAATCCAACACAATATTTTTGTATTTTTTCCACTTCTTTTATTGAATAGTCCATAGAATCCAAATACAAGTCCAAGTAATCCACCTAAAGCACCGAATACTAACGATAATACACCGAAAACAATATTATCATTTGGATTAGTTGAATTTGATTCTCTCGATGAGTTTTCTTGTATTTCATGGATATCCATTGGGCTTCCACATCCGGGACAATAATTGCAATTGACATTCATCATCGAAGCACAAAAAGGGCATTGCTTCTTTGGACTGTTATCATTTTGATTGTTAGAGTTGTAAATTTCCATATAAGTACACCTCCTTTAATAAGCTCTAATTATATGCATTAGGATAATTCTTTAGTGCCTGTATAAAGCTGGTAATAAACACCTTTTTCCTCTAATAATTGGTTGTGTGTTCCTCTTTCAATAATTCTTCCGTGATCTAAGACCATGATGACATTAGAATTCATAATGGTTGAAAGTCTATGTGCGATAGCAAAGACGGTTCTTCCTTCCATCAATTTGTCCATTCCTTTGGTGACGATAGCTTCGGTCATGGTATCGATTGAAGAAGTTGCTTCGTCTAATATTAGGACGGGAGGGTCTGATACAGCGACTCTAGCAATTGATAGAAGCTGGCATTGACCTTGTGACAAAGATGAGCCATCACCTTCAATGAAGGTATTGTATCCGTTAGGAAGCATTCTAATAAAGCCATCTGCGTTAGCAAGTTTTGCGGCTTCAATACATTCTTCATCAGTTGCATCCAATCTACCATAACGAATGTTATCCATTATTGTTCCACTGAATAATGATGTGTCTTGAAGAACAACACCTAATGATCTTCTCAAATCTTTTTTCTTAATCTTGTTGATGTTGATATCGTCGAATCTAATCTTTCCATCCTCTATATCATAGAATCTATTCAACAAGTTGGTAATAGTTGTTTTACCAGCACCAGTGCTACCAACAAAGGCAATCTTTTGACCAGGTTTAGCATATAAATCTATATCGTGTAATATGATTTTTCCGGGTATATAACTAAAGTCGACATCAAACATTTTAATGTCACCTTTAACAGGAACGTATGTGGTTGAGTTATCGGCTTTGTGAGGATGTTTCCATGCCCAGTTTGAATGAATAGAAGCATGCTCTTCTTCGACAAAATTATTGCCGTCCCAATGGCCTTGTACTAATTCGACATATCCATCATCGGCTTCGACCTTCTCATCCAACATTTTGTAGACTCTTGAAGCACCAGCTTTTGCTTGAGCGATGAATCCAAATTGTTGACCGATGGTGTTTACCAATCCTATAGCTTGTTGTACTAAAGGATCAAATCCTAAGGTTATTCCTAAAGTCATAGTTCCTAATCCGAATTGGAATCCATAGTTTTGAGTGTTGAAAGCAAAACATATGATTCCAACGATGATTGTTATGACATATACGATATAACCGACATTGATGATGACAGGACCTATAGCACCGGCAATCCAGTTTGCTTGATAAGATGAATTCATTAAGTTTTTGTTTTTCTTATCAAATTCATTTTTAGCTTTTTCTTCGTGGTTAAAAGACTTAACAACTTTTAATCCACCCATCATTTCTTCGATTAAACCTTCTTGTTCTCCAATTGATTTTTGTTGATCATCAAAGTATTTTTCGGCTTTCTTACCCATCATTGAAGAAGCTATAAACATTCCTATGACACCAACGATAAAGATGATTGTCAAATAGACAGAGAACATCAACATCATTACAAATATAGTGATGAATGTTAGCAAGGATGAAAACAAAGTCTGAGTTGTTTGTATTGTGAATTGACGTATCGTATCGACATCATTAGTGTAGATGGACATGATTTCACCCTTTTGGTGTTGATCGAAGTATCTAACAGGCAAATCTTCCATATGCGAGAATATTTTGCATCTAGTCTTATGCATGAAATCTTGGCCTATGTATGCCAAGGCTACGGCATATGTACCCATAGCTAAGTTTCCTAATGTATAGGATATAGCCATGAATATCAAACAAGGATACAAGGTGCCTTCAGCAAATGACTTAAATACGTCTTCCGACACAGCGACATCACCTGTAGAATGAATATTCTCTAATCCATCAATAACTCTTTGTATTGCTACTGGTGCTGTAACAGAAGCAATTGCGGATATGATGATACAAATGATGGATAAGGCAAATAACCATGGATGTAGTCTAGCCATCTCTTTGATCAAAGAGAGAAGGACATTACGTTTCTTTTTCTGATTCATAACTGTTCCTCCTTTACACCTTGAAGATCGCAGACGTTTTTAAAGATGTTATTGTTACGATAAAGGTCTTTAGCAGTTCCTTCACCATTTATTCTTCCATTGTCTAAAACAATGATTTTATCAGCGTGTAGAACAGAAGAGATACGTTGAGCGATAATGATTTTTGTAACTCCAGGTAGGGTTTCTTTAAGGCCTTCTCTAATCTTTTCATCTGTTTTTGTATCCACTGCTGAAGTTGAGTCGTCAAATATCAAGATCTTAGGCTTCTTGATAAGAGCTCTTGCTATACAAAGTCTTTGCTTTTGACCACCAGAGAAGTTAGCACCACCCTGGTCTACTTTGGATTGATATTTATCAGGCATTTGCTGAATGAATTCATCAGCTTGTGATATCTCACATACTTTTTGAATTTCTTCGTCGGTTGCATCTTCTTTTCCCCATCTAATGTTTTCAGCTATTGTTCCTGAGAACAACACGTTCTTTTGAAGAACCATTGAAACTTCGTCACGCAATGCTTTTTTATCGTAGCTCTTAACATTTGTTTCTCCAACTAATATCTCGCCTTCACTAGCATCATAGAAACGCGGAATTAAGTTGACTAATGTGGATTTAGCAGAACCTGTTCCACCTATGATTCCAATCGTCTCTCCACTATTGATTTTGAGATTTATATTTTTCAAGACTTCATCTCCGTTACCATCTTTATATTTGAATGAGACATTTCTAAATTCAATCGATCCATTTTTTATTTCTTTTAGAGCGTTAGGGTTGTTCTCGATTGTGGATTTTTCAACCAACACTTCATACACTCTCTTCATAGAGGCTAAACTCATGGAGACCATGACCATAATAGTAGCTAGCATCATAAGGGCAAATAAGACCCAAATAGCATAGTTTGTAAGGATTGAAAAATATCCAACTTTTATTTGACCTCTAAGAATTGCAAATGTTCCAAAAGCTACTACTAAAGCCATAGAAAGGTTTATTGAAAGATTCATCAAAGGATTGGATAAAGCACCTGAGATTTCTCCTTTGGTCAATATCTTTCTAATATCTTCAGAAGCATTGTTGAATTTTTGCTTCTCGAAATCTTCTCTAGAATAAGTCTTTACTGTTCTAATTCCTAAAACGTTCTCTTCGACAGCTTTGTTCAAATTGTCATATTTCATAAAAGCTTTAGAGAAGAATTTTAAAGCTAAGACTATCAAGATTACAGTTATGACTGCAACTAAAGGAAGGGTAACTGCATAGATCCAAGACACTGGTGCAGCTACAACAATAGAAGCGATTATGGAATAGATAAAGTATATCGGCGATATCATTCCGTTTCTTAGAATCATCATATAAGCCTGCATGATGTTGGTCACATCCGTAGTTTGTCTTGTCACCAATGAAGCTTTTGAAAATTGATCAATGTTCTCAAATGAGAAGTCTTGAGTTTTATAGAATAAATCTTGTCTTAAATTGGCAGCAAATCCAGCAGCAGCTTTAGATGATTCCTTCATTCCCCATAAGGATGTTCCAAATGAGAAAAAAGCTAAAACAACTAGCAATACTGCATACATTACAACATGGTACACAATTGTCTGTGTATCATTTCCACCATTTGTTTGGAAGTCGTTCATCTCATTGATCATAAATCCCATCAATAAAGGAATAGTACAATCAGAGCAAGCTTGTAGTCCAAAGGCTACAAAACTTAAAATTGAGCTTTTCTTATATTCTCGAACGCTTTTAAGGAGCATTTTAAAGATTTGAACATAAGAAACTCTTTGTGTTTCTTTTCTTTCTCTCATATATTTACCTCAAAAAGCTATTTATCTTTAGTAATCTAACATATGTATTTTTATTGACTAGTCTTATATTTCGGTATATTTTTAATCGAACATAAAAGCGATAACAAAAAGCCATCTCTAGCAGTACACAGGAGATGGCTTTCTTGTTAAAAAAGAATCTATTTTTAGATGTTTACTTCTTAGGGAACTTCTCTTCTGCAGGGATTGCAAGAGGATCGAAGTCAGCATTTGTGTAAATGTTCTGAACATCTTCTAATTCATCCAAAGCATGAACGAAGTTTGCAAGTTTTTGCTTGTCAGCATCTGCTACATCATGTTTGACATAGTCAGGAATAGGAAGCATAGTGATTTCGTTTGTGACAAAGTCAACTACTCCAAGATCTTTCAAAGCATCTCTAGTCTTTGCGAAGTCCTTGGGCTCTACTTGAACTTCGATGATTCCATCTTCAAAGGAAACTCCTCTCAATCCTTCGATTCCGGCATCGAGAAGACCCATCTCGATTTCTTCACTCTTGTCCTCTTCACCTTCAAAATCGAAGACACCAGTTTGTGTGAAAAGATAATCTACACAACCTGAATCTCCAAGGTTTCCACCACGATGAGAGAAGATTGCACGAACTGATGCATAAGCTCTCTTATCGTTGTCGGAAAGAGTGTCGACGATGATTGCTACTCCGGCAGGAGCATATCCTTCATAACGTCCACCGACATAAGTGGTGGCATCTCCACCCTTAGCCTTAGCTATAGCACGATCGATGACATCACGAGTTACACCTTCTCCACGATATTTTTCAATTGCTGAACGTAATGCGAGGTTAGAACTCGGGTCAGGATCTCCGCTCTTAGCGGCCATGTAAATTTCCTTACTGGCACGGTTGTAAAGTGCAGACTTTGCGGCGTTTGTTTGAGCCATCTTTTTGGCTCTGACTTCATGTGCTCTACCCATATTCTATTTACCTCTCTTGATTAAAATAATATTGGCTTGTATTCAATATTTCACAAGCAAAGATTAATATACTACTTAATAAACACTCATAGCAAATATTTTTTATTAAAATCCATTATTCAAAATAAATTCTCATATGGTTTTAGAATTATTGTTTGGATTTATATTTGGAGTACTTAATGAAAAGTGTAGATAAAATTGATTTAAAAAAGCCAGATTTTCATCTGGCATCTGGCTTTTGGCAATTATTCAGCTTTGGCTGAATTTGATTTTGCTTGTGGTAATTTGAATTTTTGATGTGCTTTTAAGACAGCAGATTTCGCAGTTTCAAAGTAACGCTTTTCTTGACGGAAACGAACTGAATTGCTTCCCATTTCGAAATTGTAGTATTTGTTTGCTACATCGATGGAATCATCTTCACGATTGAGAATCAAGCCTTTTACTAAGAGAGAATTTCTATATGTAGACAATCTATAAGGCTTCAATACAGCGTTTTTGACATCTCTCTTCAAACCGGTGAACAACATATCAGCTCCAGCTCTATCATTGAGAAGAAGAAGGATGAATAATCTTTCACCAGCGATATAAGCTTGCTCTTCAATAGTTAGAAAACGTGAAATTTGATGACACTGCTTTAATATGGTGTAGCAATTATCCAAGTCACCTTTATATAAGCTATCGATATACTTATAAATCAAAGCTTTTGATTTCCAATATGAGGTAGGATCAAAGTTGAAGTCAGGAGCTATTAAATCTACATCGGCAAACTCATAAGCAGTATCTATACAGTATATGTTGTAAGCTTTACGATCTTCTTCTTTTCTAGTCTTCATGAATACGAACATATCGTTAGGATAGTCCTGTCTAAACGGGAAGAGTTGGTAGATCAATGTTTCTATAGCGTGGATACCAGAGAATAGGAATCCCCATTTCAACCACAAGACACTGTCAGGAATGACGAAGTATAGAGCAAAGAGCAATGCAACCATCACTATGATTCCACCCATTCCTCCCCAGAGCATTCCAGAAGGATTGGCATCTACTTTTCTATCCTTGGGAGCAAAGTTTGCATGCATTTCAAGGATGTACGAACTATTGAAATAGAATTTTTTAACTTTTCCGTTCTTATTCTTGACCTCTCTATGTTTCTCATAGCAAAGTCCAGATAGAGTTAGGAATGTTAATTCATAACCGGTCATTTTTCCTACTAAGACTTTTCCTAAAAACCAAGCTGATATTGCAAGTAGGTTTCCTACTAAGATGGGGACTAACAAGAATCCGATACGTGCTCCCGATGAATTTTGAATTGCTTGGTAACCACTTCCATATATTTCCCAAACAGCAAGACCTACCATATAGGCTAGAATGATGACGAAGGAAACGTTAGACCAGCTCTTATCCTTCAATTTTAGTGGAGGAAGGGGTGCTCTAATTTCATCGACCATCTCAACGGCTCTTTTAGATGGCTTATCAGCGTGAAGAGATTCTCTTGACTGAGCCTGAGAAGAAGACTCTTCTTTTTCAAAGTTATTTTCTTCTGACATTTAATTTCTCCTTAAAAGTTTTAGACTTTAGACAATAAAACATTATAAGGGTAAAAAAAATTAGGCTTTATTTTTAAGCTTGGTTTTTAGAACTTCAGGCAACTCTAGTTTGGTAGTTATTGATTTTGACAACAAATCCATTAATTTTTCTTTTTCTATGCAAGGCTTTATAAAATCTAAAGATGAGTAGACTGATTCTATAAAACCGGATTCTATAATCTTAGAGTTAATTATCTTTGACAGCTTTTTTATCACGGATAAACTTTGATTGAAATTTGAATTAAAACTATAGATTTTAAAAGCTTCGTCAATGGAAATATTATTTAAAAAAGATTCATTTCCAGAGTTCAAATATAGACTTATTCTATTCTCTAAATTTAATTGCGAATTGCCTCTAACATAAACAAAACTAGGATTTAAATCATTGCTTGATAGAGTATGAATGAAATGATGCTTTCTATCTTCTATTTCTACTTGATTAGATGTTTCGTATCCGTTAAAAGATGAACTTAGAATTATTCCAAAAGGAAGAACATGATAAGGATCTACTTCTTTTTTAAAGAAATCCAAAATATTTTCCTTATAGAACATTTTTAACGAAATTAGTTTTGCTAAATTTGCTGATCTTCCACCATCCAAAGCTAAAACAAATCCAATGTCATTTCTCATGTTTAATTTAGAAAAACAATCGTTGAATTCATTTATATCAATGTTTCTATTCTTTATGACGAATGAATAATCTTCAACATAGAGTTTAAATCCATTATTTTCCAAGAAACGACAAAATGGATCCTTAGAATCTCCAAGGACCATTATTGTCTCATTTTTGTAATGACTGAGATTTAAAACGATTTTGTTTAATATGTCTTGTGACGTATCATCAACCATTACTTTTTGTGTTCAGCGTTGTATCTCTCGATGTACTCTTCCATAGTTCTAGCAAAGAAATCTCTGTTAGAAGTGATGGCTTTTCTCTCGACAGCATCAATAGGCTCTTTCATTCCAGACTTAACCCAATCGCTAATCAAAGCTATATCAGCCATTGCAAATTGAATTAAGATAGGTCTTGTAAATGCTTTGCATTCGTTTGAATATCCTCTTACGAAGTAGCTAGCCAAATTGTCATAGAGATCAACTAACTTTTCTAAGAAGAGTTTGCAGATGAGGTTTTCTGACTCGGCTGTGTCAAACATCTTGGAGTAGAAGACCTTTCTCTTTTGAATGATTGTCAAGATAGCTCTCAAAGCGTTTGCTTTAATTTGGGAATCACTGATATCTTTGATGTCCACATCTACTAGTTCTTTGATGGCTTCGTCAATAGAGTCGAAGTAGTAGTAGAAGTTTTGACGCGAGCATCCTACCTCATCACAAATGGTTGTGACAGATACCTTTTGATAAGATGCTTTCTCGATTTCGTTTGCGAGAGTGTTGACCAACGTAAACTTTCTTTTTTTCATAGTGCCATGCCTTTTTCTAGTTTTTAAACCAAAACATATTTTAAAACATAGAACCGGTATTGAAATTCAAATTTAGTTGGTTTTAATCTTTAAAAAAACTAAAATGCTTGCTATATTTATTTTTACTCAAATTTCTTTCATAAAATAGATAGGTTGAAGGATTAGGAGGCTAAGTATGCAAAGAGTAAAAATGATGAAAAAATATGCTGATTTAATTATCAGAAATGGTCTTAATACTCAAGCTCGACAAGACGTTGCTATTATCGCCAATGCCGAAATGCACACTTTTGTGGGATATTTTGTGGCAGAGTTATACAAGATGCATGTTCATAGCGTTAGAGTCTTTTATCGTGATCCAGTTGCAACTAGATTTTACCTTATGAACACTCCTGAAACTAAACTGAGCCCAATAGCTGACTACATAACTTCTTTTTATAAGGAAGCATCGGAAAAAAACTTCTCTATTATTCTTTTCGAAGGTACTGATCCACAAGTATTGAGAAAGAACACCAGGGAGAAGCATCAAGCCTATCGAAAAGCTATTGAGAATTCTTGTCATAGTTCATTCTATAAATATAAAAGAGGAACTTTGCCATTTGTTAGAGTTGCAGTTCCTACTCGTGATTGGGCAGTTTCAATCTATCCAGAACTCACGCCAGTTCAAGGTGAAGATAGACTTTGGCAAGATGTATATGAAAGAAGTGGAATTTGGAGAGAAAGACTTTCTGCTGAGAGTGGATACAGAGAAAGAATCACCAGATTATTCGATATTTCTCAAAAATTAAATTCATTAAGATTAGCCAAAATAATAATAACTGATTCCAATACCAAGACTAATCTAACTGTCAGTCTTCCCATTAAACATATTTGGTATTCTCCTTTAAAAACCAGTGAGGAATTCAATGAAAAATTCTTGACTGAAATGCCAGGATTCTTCATCTCTACAGTGCCTCATTCTCACGGGGTTAAAGGTGTGGTGAACTCGACTAAAGTTGTCTATTTTGATGGTGAACCTATCGAAGACGTTTCATTGACATTTGAAAACGGAAAAATAGTTAAAGCTACTGCTTCTAAAGGACAAGAAGCTTTGAATAAAGCCTTAGCCGTAGATGATTATTCCAACAGATTGGGTGGAATCACTTTAGTTGATAGGGATTTGATGCCTGAGGCTTCTAGTGAAGAATATTTTGACAATTATGTTCTCAATATGACAGAAGGATCTCATATCACGATTGGATGTGCTTCATATAGAGGGTTTGAAGGTGGATATGACCTCACTCCAAATGAATTACAATCCCATGGATTGAATCAATCCTTGCTCTCGTTAGATTTCCCTATCATGTCTGATACATTGAGTGTTGTAGGTGTCGGTGATGATAATTCCAAACATTTGATAATGGACAAAGGACATTGGGCTATATAAAAATAAAAACTATTTTCTCCTAGCTATGGGAAAATAGAATTTTTATTTGTGAGAAAATCGTTTTTATAATTTTTATTTTAAGAAACAAAAGAAAAGATTTTATTTAATTATCACTAAACCGAAAATTTATAAAATATAAATTATTTCTTGTGCTATACTCTCTATCGCTTAGGGCACATTTTTTTGTGTTTTGAGTCCCAGCTAAATAATTCTTAGGAGGAAAAAATGGCTGAAAAGAAACAATATGTTTATCTCTTCAAGGAAGCTCATGGATTGGGCAAGAATGTCCTTGGAGGAAAAGGTGCAGGACTTGCAGAAATGGATGCTATCAAGATCCATATTCCACAAGGATTCATCATCGATACTGATGCATGCAACCTTTATTATAGATCTCATGAGTCTATCCCTGCTAGCTTAGCAAAGGAAATCGATCTCAAGCTCAAACAACTCGAGAAGATTACAGGAAGAACTCTCGGTTCAGAGAAGAAGCCTTTGCTTCTCTCCGTCCGTTCCGGAGCTCGTGTCTCCATGCCTGGTATGATGGACACCATCCTCAACCTCGGTTTGAATGACAAGACTGCCGCTGCTTTGGCTAAAGAGAGCAACAATGAGCGTTTCGCTTATGACTGCTACCGTCGTTTTATCTTGATGTTCACCAACATCGCTATGGGACTTCCTCGTGATGACATGGATGCTATGCTCGATGAAATCAAGGAGAAGAAGGGTTACAAGAACGATTATGAAGTAACTGCCCCTGAGCTCAAAGAGCTTATCGAGAAGTATAAGGTTTACTATAAAGGAAAGTTTGGAGTTGACTTCCCCGAAGATCCTCATGCACAGCTCATGACTGCTATTCAGGCTATCTTCCGTTCATGGAACAACCCTCGTGCTATCCTCTTCCGTCGTTTGAATAACATCCCTGGAGATTGGGGAACTGCTGTTACCGTCATGCAAATGGCTTTCGGTAACATGGGACCCACTTCCGGAACTGGTGTCGGATTCACTCGTAGTCCTGCCACTGGTGAGAAGAAGCTTTCCGCTGAGTTCTTGCAAAATGCTCAAGGTGAGGATGTCGTTGCTGGTATCCGTACACCTGATCCTATCACCAAGCTCAAGGAAATCATGCCTAACGTCTATAAGGACCTCGTAGAGGATGCTTACAAGCTTGAGCACCACTACAAGGATATGCAAGACTTTGAGTTCACAGTTCAAGATGGACATCTCTTCATGCTCCAAACTCGTACTGCTAAGAGAACTGCTAAGGCTGCTTTGCACATTGCTATCGACCTCGCCAAGGAAAAGATTTGCACCAAGGAAGAAGCTCTTACCAAGATCGATGCTCGTTCTTTGGATCAATTACTCCACCCCACCTTTGTCGAAGAGGCTTTGAAGAATTCCAAGCCTATCGCCACTGGTAACCCTGCATCTCCTGGATCCGCTGTTGGACACTTGTCCTTCACTTCTGAAGATGCCAAGGCTCGTCACGATCAAGGAGAGAAGGTAATTCTCGTCCGTGCTGAGACCGCCCCTGAAGATCTCGAGGGTATGGTTTCTTCTGAGGGTGTCCTCACCATGCGTGGTGGTATGACTTCTCACGCCGCTGTCGTCGCTCGTGGTATGGGACGTTGTGCAGTCACTGGCTGCGGTGCCGCTCAAGTCGATGAAAAGAACAAGACTCTTACTATCAATGGTAAGGTCTATGGTGAGAAGGATACTATCTCACTCGATGGTTCTACAGGTGCTGTTTATGAAGGTTCAATTCCTACTGAGGAAGCTAAGCTTTCTGGTGACTTTGCAACCATCATGAAGTGGTCTGATGCTGTCCGTAAGGGCAAGATGTCAGTCGAAGCCAACGGTGATACTCCTCTCGATGCAGCTAATGCTGTCAAGTTTGGAGCTGATGGAATCGGTCTTTGCCGTACTGAGCACATGTTCCGTAATGCCGGACGTTTGCTCTCTATGCAAAAGATGATTCTTTCCAACACCACCGAAGAGCGTGAAAAGTATTTGGATGAACTCGAACCTCTCCAAGAGGAAGATTTCTACCAAATGTATCTCGCTTTGGATGGACTCAATCTCAATGTTCGTTTGCTCGATCCCCCTCTTGATGAGTACTTGCCTAGAAAGGCTGAAGAAATCAAGACTTTAAGCGAAGCTACTGGAAAGACTGTTGAACAAATTCAAGCTAGAATCGATGAGCTTCATATGTCCAACCCTATGATGGGACTTCGTGGATGCCGTTTGGACGTCGTATATCCTGAAATCGGCCGTATGCAGGCTACCGCAGTCATCAAGGCTGCTCTCCGTGCTGAAGAGACTCTCTCCAAGAAGCATGGCAAGCCTGTACACATCCTCGCCTCTATGATGGTTCCTCAGGTTGTTGAAGTTCGTGAATTCAACTACGTCAAGGGACTTATCACTGAGACTGCTGACAAGATCATTGCCGAGTCTTCTGATAAGAAGCTCAAGTATCGTGTTGGAACTATGATCGAGACTCCTCGTGCCTCTGTCACTGCTGGTGAAATCGGTAAGGAAGCTGCATACTTCTCCTATGGAACCAACGATTTGACTCAGTTCACCTATGGATTCTCTCGTAACGATTACTCTACTTACATCACTTCTTATCTCGACAAGAACTTGCTCGACTTCGATCCTTTCAAGACATTGGATCCTGATGGTGTTGGAAGATTGATTGAACTTTCCGTCAAGGAAGGTAAAGCCAGCAATCCTAAGCTCCTTTGTGGAATTTGTGGTGAGACTGGAGGAGATCCTGCTTCCATCGCTTACTTCTACAAGTTTGGATGTGACTATGTCTCCTGCTCACCTTTCCGTGTTCCTGGAGCACGTCTTGCTGCTGCTCAGGCTATTGTTGCTGAAGAAGCTGCCCAAAAGAAGGCTGCCGCTTTGTCCCGCCGTGGAAGAAAGCCTGCCAAGAAGGGTGGAAAGAAGAAAGCTAAGTAATTAGCTCTTTACTTCCTTTAATAAATGATAAAAGCCAGCCCAATGGGGCTGGTTTTTATTATGCAAAAATATTTAGATTCCTAAGAAAATAATTTAAAAGTTTTGAAATATAAAAAACTCAATATATTTAGTTTTTTATCCATTTTAAAAATGTGAAAACGCTTGCAACATACAAATCGAAAATTTCGCTTGATAT